>ENA-OPSS01000012-OPSS01000012.1-human-gut-metagenome-genome-assembly--contig:-NODE-12-length-22292-cov-2.177002_pt1 | contig 22292 bp, 12 predicted proteins | sample MGYA00241461_ERZ501914 | MGnify/ENA primary metagenome ERZ501914 (study PRJEB25962, sample SAMEA2042401) | human gut metagenome | biome: human gut; feature: human-associated habitat; material: faeces...
ATTTTTATAAGATTATGGATAATTGATAGTTATTGTTTTTTAAAAGTTGATTGTTGTTGCGAGAGTCTAGAATAAAAAATGAGGTTGTGCAGTTCACATTTTGACAACCTCTATCAAAAACACTTTATTTTCCAAACAACTCCGGTGGAATTATTCCCTTCCAAGGTTTAACTCATCGTTGTAATCTGTTTCATTCAGATGCTGTTCATAATTTAATTTGCAATTCCATATAAAAAATAGGTTCCTTTGTTACAAAACTTTCTATTGGCAATCGAAAGTTTCTCTATTTATATCATATTTTTTTGTATATTAGCAATATATATAAAGAGAGGAAGATTGTGTGGATAAAAGTCTATTACGCTAAGTTATTTATGAGCAGAGAAACGAGCAAGGTGTTTGTTGCCGGCAGTAATGCCAATCTACTTAGTAAAGAGTTGGGCACTTTTCTTACTGGCAGATATGTCACTATGGAACTTTATCCTTTTTCTTTCCATGAATTCCTGAAACTAAAGCAAGTAGCAATAAAACAAGATACATTTTATGCTGCAGAAGGCAAGGTGCTACTCCTTAGTGAAATACAAAAATACCTAGGAATAGGAAACTTTCCTCAATACATTCAGTCAGATAATGATAACTACTTGCTTTCACTCTATACCGACATCATTTATAAGGATGTAGTGGCGAAACAAGATAAGCAATGAAAGGCAGCTTGGAGAGATGATGTATTATTTGGCAAGTAACGCTACTCATCGCTTTGCGTACAATTCTGTAACTAAGGCTGTCGATGTTAAAAGTCCGGACACGATAAAATCATATATAGGATTTGTGGAAGATACTTACTTGGTACGACAACTATCAATTATCTAAAGGCATAATTATTACTTTGGAAGACGAGGAAGAAATAACCGTTAATCCCCGGCAACAGATTTCTATACGTCCTATTTGGAAATGATTGTTGCAGAAATAAAGTGGAAAAGATAGAATAACAAAAGCCGCTTACTTCACAGTGAACGGCTTTTAAAACACTTTATTTAGAAAACACCCTATCAAATAGAGATGTTTTGAAAGTTCATAAATCAGATATACTCCTTCTTACAGACTTATTTATAAGCAGGATTCTGATCATTATTTGTCAGTTCTCCATTAGCATCAATCTCTGCTTGCGGAATAGGTAATTCAAATCTATCAGAGCCAGCAGGAAGGTCTAATTGACTAGTCCACAAATCGTGTCCGTCAACTCCAGTTCTTGTCAATGCCAAACCTCTACGTTTCATGTCGAATAGGCGATGTCCCTCTGCAAATAATTCACGCCTTCTTTCTTGTTGTATCTCATCTGCTAAACCGGCATCCGTTCCACTATATTTATCCAATCCACGAGCTATCCGAACAACATTTAATGCTTCTTTAGCCACATCATAATGCTGTTTGTCAGCAGCTAATTCAGCAATAATAAGATACATCTCAGAACCACGCAGCATATTGAAAGAGCCTTGTCCCATTTCATTGTTACGACTATGAATCTTTGTTGTCAAGTATCCTGTTTCACTGATATAATCGTTTGTTTCAGAATCTTTCGGGAACTGAGTTTTGCGTATATCTTTATCTTCCATTAGATTAATCAAAGCCTTTGAAACTCGTAATGAGCTATAACCAATAACAGCATCTTCATAATCATCTCCACACAAATACCAGAAAGAGGGTAATGAAAGATAGAATTGATTATCATCAGTTGGACATTCGAAAGCCCAAAGTGTTTCTGAGTTAACTTCACAGAAATCAGCTGTGTAAACTGCCGTATTCATCAAATTAACACCTTTCAATGCAGCATTGGCATGTTTGATGCCATTTGTTTCATCACCTAAATCCAAATACAAACGTGCAAGAATTCCATGAGCAGCATTCGCACCGATATATGCCTTGGATGAAGAAGAATGCTGGTCCAACAATCCACATGCTTTTTCCATGTCAACGACAAGTTGATTATAAACATCTTTTACCGTAGCACGAGGAAGGTCTTCTGTTCCAGAAGAAATACGTAAAATTATGCTCGGATTATCCGGGTACTTGTTCACAGGTTTGGCATACATTCTTACTAAGAAATGATAAGTATAAGCTCTTAGAGATAGCGCTTCACCTTCAATTCTGTTACGCTCTGCACTTTCTGCCAGGTTTCCGATATTATCCAAAATGGCATTCGTATTATCTATGATACTGTAACATCCCTTCCACGGGTCATCAGTATAGGTACTTCCTGGAGAAACTGTATATTGATAAGGAGACACAAAACGTCCATAATTGTAGTTGGGGTCAGGTGTCACCAATGCGTCATCTCCCATAATGTCAGGCAAGAAGAAAATATATTGGTTGGTCATATGAGCCAACCAGCCATTGGTCAACCAGTCATAAGCACCGGTCAACACTTGCTGCGCACCGTCTATCGTAGTAAAGGTGTTAGAATCGGACATTTGGTCCGAAGAAGTAGTATCCAAAAAATCATCACCGCAATTTGCTAAGCTAAGACCTATTGCAAGTGCTATTATAGTTTGCTTTATTCTATTCATCGTAATCTCAATTTTAAATTAGAAACCAACATTTATACCAAATAAGATTGTACGAGGCAATGGAACCGTACCTGCACCGTCCAATACTCCGGTTACACCTCCCAATTCCACATCGTAACCTTTGAAACTACCATCCAAGTTCCATACACAGATATTCTCCAGACTTCCAAAGAAACGTACTGTCTCCAACTGTATCTTCTGTGTCCATTTTTTTGGTAGAGTATAACCTAAGTTGATATTTTTAAATTTAATGAAATCTGCATCGTGCAAATAGCGGCTTGATGTAGAATGAGAACTTGAAGTGTTATTGGGCAAGAATGCAGGATTCGGAGCGTTTGGATTCTCTTTTGTCCAATAATTCGCTTGATCTTTGATGGCTTGATAACCGTTGTTGTTACCATCATTCAGCAAATTGGCTTCGTACGCATCATATATCTTTCCTCCAAAACTATAAGTAAAGAGGAATGAAAGGTCTAATCCTTTAAATGTAAATGTGTTATTCAAACCTCCAAATACATTGGGAAGTGCAGAACCAAGTTTGTATTTGTCTGCAGTAGAGTAAGTTGAAGTGGTAGTTCTTTCACCTGTCGGATTACCTTTATCATCTTTTACGTCTTTATACCAAAGTGGAGCACCGGTTTCTTTATCTACTCCGGCCCATTCTTGCATGTAAAATTCATAAAGGCTGTAGCCTACCGTACGAACTTTTGTACCAACAACTTCCTGTTCTTCGGGATAAGAAGTGATTTCATTCTTGTTAAAAGAGATATTGAAGTCGGTTCCCCAATTAAAGTCTCCGGCTTGAATATTCAGGGAATGCAAATCTACTTCTATACCAGAGTTACGCATACCACCCAAATTAGACATAATTATGTCCAACCCCGTAGAACCGGCTAAAGGTTTTTCCAATAACAGTTCATCAGAGTTTTTGATATAATAGTCAATGGATCCATGCAGGCGACTGTTAAGTACTGCAAAATCCAATCCCACATTGAAGTTTTTGGATTTTTCCCATGACAAATCAGGATTTGCTAATTGAGAATGTCTGAAGCCAGACTCTCCGTTATAATTGGCTCCACCTTCATAGAAAGCTTGGTAACCATATAAGTAATCAGATGTTTTGTTACCTGAAGTACCATAGCTGGCACGTAGTTTCAAGTCATCGATCCAGGTAATATATTTCATGAAGTTTTCTTCGCTGACGCGCCAATTTAATCCGACACTCCAAAATGTACCATAACGATGTCCCGGTGCAAAACGTGAAGAACCATCGGAGCGAATACTGAATGAGGCAAAATATTTATTCTGATAATCATAATTTAATCGACCAAAATAAGAAAGCATGCGCTCTTTATCTGTTACAGAACCTACTTCTTGCGGAGTAGCAGCTACATTCAGCTCTGTCAAACCACCAATCGGAAATTTTGTTCCTTGTGCATAAGTGCGCTTGTACTCTTTATTATAGATTTCATAACCAGCCAATACCGAGAAGTGATGGTCTTCCTTTATGTTGAAATTATAATTTAATGTACTGGTCAATCCAAAAGTGTTGTTCCAAATGGCATATTTGTACAAGCGTCCTTGTGCAGCTTTACCATTACCATGCTCCGCATTATACCATTGCGTTTCATCCAAATTAATATAATCATATGAAAGACTTGTTTTCCAATGAACTCCATAAAAGTTGAAATCCACGTAGGGATTTACCAAAACACGGTATGTGTTAGTTGCATATTTGTCAGTTTGTGCAAATGATATAACATTCATATCCTGAAATATGGGATTCTTGAAGTTATAAAGAGGTTTGCCATTCTCATCATATTGCATTTGGAAATTTTCATCCAAATCATATACTGGAACAGCATTGGGTAGGAAAATACCATTAGTCAAAGGACTAGCACCACCACCTCCACCTACAGGAGTGTTTTGTTTTGCCAAAGAGAAAGTGGAATTGATACCCATACTGAACCAAGGTTTAATTTCCGTTGAGACATTTGCACGACCTGAATATCGTTCAAAATCCGAACCAATCACAATACCCTCTTGATTCATATATCCCATAGAAATGAAGTATTTTGATTTCTCGTTTCCTCCATTTACACTGATATCGTATTCTTGTGACATCCCGGTTCTGAAGACTTCATCCAACCAATCGGTATCAATCATCAATTGAGCGCCAGATGTCAAGTCGCCAGAAGCATCCAGAGGGTTAGCAACATTATATGGATTTCGCCCATACATGCTTTGTGTGGATTTGTTGGCTGCAGCAGAAGCTTCTTCTGAGGACATGCCTTTAGCAATATTATTATTATAGAAGCCTCCATAATACAGAGCATAATGTTCGGAGGCATTCATCAAATTATAACCACCAGAAGGGAGTTTGGAAGATGACATTTGAGCTTTAAAGCTAACCTTGGCTTGTCCTTTTTTACCCTGCTTCGTTGTAATCAGAATAACACCATTGGCCGCACGTGATCCGTACAGAGAAGCAGCAGAAGCATCTTTTAAGATGGTAATAGACTCAATATCATTCGGATTTAAGTTTGAAAGTGGATTTGCACTTGTCCCATATTTACTGGTATTTGCAACTTCACTTAAGTTTGCAGCTTCAATAGCAACTCCATCTATAACATAAAGTGGGGTACTTGAGGCAGACATAGACCCGATACCACGAATACGTACCTGTGTAGACGAACCCGGTTGACCGGAGACACTTGCGATCTGCAGCCCAGGAGACAATCCTTGTAATGCTTTTTCAAATGAAGTAACTGGAAGCTTTTCCATATCACTGGATTTGATAGTAGCAACAGAACCTGTTAGTGAGTTCTTCTTTGCAGTACCATAAGCTATGACTGTTACTTCATCAAGAATTTCACTGTCGGACTTTAAGATGACTCTTAAAGAAGGTGCGACAGCCACCTCTTGCGTTTGCATACCAACATACGAAATTAGCAGAGTTTTCGCGGAACTACAATATATGTATATTGCTGAAAATTAATAATTTACAATCATTATAAAACAAGGCTTACTCTATTATATATTCTATATAAAGGTATATGGCGAAGGGAGGTAAGTGGTTTGAAGTACCCATTTCATACCATTTTGAATAATTAAAAGCTGATAATAAGCACGTTATTATTAAATTTCATTCTACCCTTTTAATTTGTGATGTACTAATTAACCCAACAAATGTTTTTTATTCAAGAATAACGATAAATTATATAGAGGAATTTATCTTGAAATATAGATTTTATCCATAAAAGTCCCAAAATTCTTTTTTGTTGAGAAATATTTAGTTTACATATATTATTTATAATGTATGAATGTGGAATATACATAGAAATATTCAATTATAATTGAAATATTTTATATCTTTGTATATAAACTAAATCATGTTTGAATATGAAAAATTATATCTCCCGTCCTTTATACATAAAGAGAATTGAACCGTTTATTGATAAAAGTATAATAAAAGTAATAACCGGCCAACGTAGGATAGGTAAAAGCTACATTCTTTTGCAGATATCAGATATCATAAAGAAAAACATACCGGAAGCCAATATCATTTTTGTAGATAAAGAGCAACTTGCCTTCACGGAAATTAGGAACTACATGGATCTTTATCAATATGTTTTAAAGAAGGTTACTGGGTATAATCATAACTATCTTTTTGTAGATGAAATCCAAGAGATTGAAGAATTCCAATTGTGTCTGCGGAGTTTATTGAACGAAAATAAATGCGATATCTATTGCACCGGAAGCAATGCTAAAATGCTGTCCAGTGAACTTGCTACTCAATTGGCAGGAAGATATATAGAATTTCCCATTCATTCACTTAGCTACGGGGAATTCTTAACTTTCAATCAATGTCAAGATTCCACCGAAAGTTTAAAACTCTATCTTACATTCGGAGGTATGCCATACATTCATAATCTAACAATGGACAAGAATGTCATATTCGAGTATTTGAGAAATGTTTACTCTACTATCCTACTAAAAGATGTGGTTGCCCGTGAATCAATCCGGAATGTATCTTTTTTGGAGAATCTCGTAGCTTATCTGATAGATAATACCGGTTCTCTTTTTTCTGCCCAGAATATTAGTAAATATTTAAAGTCGCAACACGTCAACATTCCTACGCAGACAATTCTGAACTATCTAAAGGCACTGTGCAATAGTTTCTTTATTTACAAAATTCAACGAGCTGAAATCCAAGGGATGAAAATCTTTGAGATTGGTGAGAAATATTATTTTGAAGATTTAGGATTACATAATTCCATACAGCATTTCGATTTTCGAAAAGACATCAACAAGTTAATGGAAAATGTAGTATGCATTGATTTGTTAAGATATGGATATGAAGTATATGTCGGAAAGAGTGGTAATAAAGAAATTGATTTCATTGCTTCCAAAGACGACCATAAAATCTATATTCAAGTAGCGTATATGCTTCCCGATGATGCAACTGTTAGGCGAGAATTTGGCAATCTTTTGGAAATAGCAGACAATTACCCTAAATATGTGGTAACAATGGATGAAATGCAGAGCGGGGGAAATTACAAGGGAATTAAACAGATTTCACTGCGAAACTTTTTGTTGGCAGAGGATAAAGAAAGATTGTAAATCTATAATTTAATTTCCAACATGAGAAGAGTAAATCAATAGGCTTTTCAATTTTTAGACAAGTTCTTTGAAATATGACTACTGAAACGAACTGAATGACAATAAGGCAGATATTAAAAAGCCGCTCATTTCACAATGGGCGGCTTAAAACACTTTATTTATAAAAACACTTTGGACAATCACCCAAAGTTTCATTTGTTGACATATATGCCATTGCGATTTTTAATCCGCCAAATTGGGATTATTAGTAATTTCACGTTCCGGTATATTGAATGTCAATCGTTTATCATCATAACTATAAGTCCTTTCCGGAAGCATTGCATCTTCTGCACAACGGGTTATTGACTTCTTGAAACGTTTCATAGTCATCAGACCACGCCCTTCACCCCACATTTCAAGGCGCCAGTTATAATATACCGCTTCTAACAATTCATCTTGATTCATCGCAGCAATCTTTTCCGCTGCAACAACGTCACGTTCGTCCAACAATGTTTTTAAAGATGTCTTGGCTGCCTGCAAATTATTATCCCGTACATTGGCTTCTGCGTTGATCAAATACATCTCAGCAACCCGCATGTAAACCTCATCGTCATACCACTCACGATTGCCCATACTACGTTTTGCATTATAGAACTTCCACCAGTTTGTCAATTCGTATTGTTCACCAGTTTTCGAATCATACTCGGTAAACCATTTTTTTCGGGTATCCGAAGCAGGTATTGACTCATACAGTGCAGTATCGACCAATTTTTCTCCACCAGCAAAGGCATAACTATAAGTAAACAAATCCATATGTCCCCAAAAAGTCGGAAGTGCAGGAGAATTACTTGTGGTTAGGTCAATTCCCCACATCCATCCAGAAATTCCAACGGAAGCAAATCCTGAATTGATAATTTCAGAACTGTTCATCAGAGTATATTGTTTTGAATCAATAACCTCTTGGGATATTTTAGCTGCATTCTTATAATCTCCCATTGTCAGGTAAACGTATGCCAACATACCTTTTGCTACAGACTGGTCAATTTGATCTTTTGCACCAGAAGGACGTTGGAAACCATCCAATAAAGGTATTGCATCCGTCAAGTCTTTTACAATCAACTCATAAACTTCTTCTACTGATGATTTCTTTGCCGCTTCTGAAGTCAATTGTGTACGATAAATAGGAATGGCCAAGGCTGCCTTATCCTCAGTATAAGGTCTTGCATACAAATTCACCAAATTGAAGTATGAATGAGCTCTCAGAGCCTTGGCTTGTCCGTAATATACTTTATTTTCATCACCTTCGGGAGTAACATCGTCCCCTCCTGCTGCGTCAAGGATTTCATTAGTTGCCTTGATCAGTTTATAGTAATACCGCCAGAACTGGTAGGAGTAGGATGTGGCAGTCGTAGTAGTACAAGACAACGAGCCTGCCCTTTCAACCCAGCCGTAACCTTGCTGCATGATAACCATATCTCCACTCATCAAGTCCGTAGCAATGTCAACGGCTTTCTGTCCGAAGTCATCATGACCTCCCGTCCCGCCGGAATTCATAGCAAAGGTGGTGGAATATGTACCTAAGGCTTGTCCCATTAAGATGTTGGAGTTCCATTTTGCCACTTCCTGCAAATCTCCAGATGTAATGTAGTCTGAAGGACTCTTTTCTAAGAAAGAATCGGCACAACCACTCAGCAAGAGTGATAATCCTAAAGCCGTTACCGGAAAATATTTTTTCATGTTGAATTTCATAATTCTTATTTTTATTGTTAGAATTGAATTTTAATACCTCCCATAATTGTACTTAATGGAGCATATTGGCTTCTTCCAGATTCACCGGAATCATTTTTATTATCGTCATTGACATTGTCACTATTACCAGAAGATGCCATGGAAACGTAACCCTTGCGTGCTGACCAATACAACAAGTTGTCACCGGAAATATAGAAGCTTAAACCGGAAAGATGTAGCTTCGAAACAATGTTCTTAGGTAATGTATAACCAATTCTTATATTTGCAAGATTCAGGAATGAACGGCTTGTCAAAAAGCGTGTAGAGCTTGCATTGGCATAATTAGTATCGTCAGCACCACCGCCGAAATCATTGGATAAGCTTGGAATATTGGTGACATCTCCTGGTTTCTGCCAACGATTCTCAATATCCTTATGCCAGTTATATGAACCGGATGTACCACTATGCATCATTGCCGCATAGTTATAATCATAGCCATAACCACCAATACCATACGAGAAAGTTGCATTAAAAGTTATACCTTTCGCATACAAATCGAAGCCGAAGCCACCTTGCAGTGCTGGAATACCGGATTTTCCGACAAATTTCTTGGTAGCTGCACTCCAATCACTAGTCTGCTCTACTTCAAGTTTATTGATGGCATTTTTTGATTTATATGTTTCCATATCCGTAATTAATTCTCTCTCTCCATTAGCCTTTACATTGTAGTATTGGTTGTATAATGCATAACCGGTCTGTGGATCAACTCCTGCATATTCACGAAGATAAAAGTCATACAATGAATGTCCTTTTGCCCAACCGTAGTAAGTGCTAATTTCGATGGGTTTCTCATTGCCTGTAGTCTCATCAATAGGCATTTTGGTCATTCTATTTTTATAATAACCTCCATTTACACGAAAATCGAATTTATAGTCTTGCTTATCCAGTAAATGAGCTGTCAGCGAGAATTCCACCCCCTTATTCACTAGCGCACCATCATTTACTGGATATGAAGCGTATCCCAAAGAGGGAGCAACTTGCTTCATAAATAACATGTCTGTTGTTTTTTTATGGAAATATTCCACTTCACCTTCCAATACATCTGCTATATTGAATTCAAGACCAGTGTTGATTGTAGTGCTTCTTTCCCAAGTCAAGTCCGGATTACCTTTAAATTTGAAACTGAAGGTGAATTCATCATTCAAATTATCAATTGTATAAAGATCTTCATAAGGATAATAACCGGCAACGACCGGATTTGTAATGAAGTCCTGATTACCCAATACACCCCAGCTCAATTTATATTTCAGATTCTTCAACCAGCTAATATCTTTCATGAAATCTTCATTGCTGATAGCCCAGGCAGCACCTAAAGAACCGAATACTCCCCATTTATTCCCTTTAGCAAAACGGGAGCTACCATCAGTACGAATCGTTCCATGGAGGAAATATTTGTTATCATAATCATAACGAAGTTGGCCAAAATAACTTTCAATGGAATATCCATAAGTATATGATTCCAGATAATCCATAATAACTCCATTACTCCATTCTGTATTGTCCGGTCTTACGATTTTTGACTTTCCTCCATAGAATACGGATGTCTTACTGGATGTTGATTCATGAGCAACAAAAGCATCGAAGTTATGTTTATCAAAACTTTGACTCCAGGAAAGAATCTGGTTAGCCGTGAAATTAAGGAAATTTGTTTGATATTTCACGATCTGTCCCTTGCCGGCACTATCACCATAATAGGGGTTTGTAAGTTCATTCTCCGTTGAACCCAAGTATTGAAGACCGACATTTGCAGTCAATTTGAAGTATTTCAGAAATCTGGCTTCAAAAGAACCATTTCCGTTGAACTGGTGAGAAACAATTTCATCTTTATCTAGCAGCAACGCACCGGCAGGATTAATTCCGGAGCCAAAAGGACGCTGGTAACCTGCATTCATACCATAGTCATATTTGTTTCCACCTATGTTTGTATCTTTAACAATATTTCCATCTGCGTCGTGTTCAAAGACCGGAAACAATGAGGGCATACCATTAATAAACTGAAAACCGTTATTCATGTTACTATCTGATTGTCCCGGTTTATTTGTTTCCATATATGCATATGATAGAGACGTCGTGGCTTTCAGCCATGGAGTAATCTGATTGCTCATGTTATTACGAACATTAAAACGCTGATAATCAGAAGAGATATAATAACCTTCATCTTTCAAATAACTGAAAGCAGTATAATGAGTCATCTTTTCATTACCACCGGAAATCTTCACACTCGCATCCAATTTCTGCCCAGTACGGAATATATAATCTTCCCACTTTTCAGGAGTATATTTGCGTGTAATTCCACTATTGAAATGCCCAGTAGTCGGATCTATCAATTGAGCACCGTCAGTATTCCACATATTATAGATAGGAGCGATACCATATCTTGACTGGAATAGGTTTGTTGATGCCCATGCAGCAGATTGTGAGGCATCCATTCCTCCAGCGTTGGCTGCATAATTCTTCAGGCTCTCCCACGTAAGTTCTGTAAACCGTTCCGGATTATTTATCACATCGTATTGTGGTATCAAACGCATGTTGGCTCCATATTTAACTTCGGCTTCAACGCGAGTTTTACCTACCTCTCCCTTTTTAGTGGTAATCAGAACCACACCATTTGCTGCACGTGAGCCGTAGAGTGCTGTAGCCGTTGCATCCTTTAAAACCGTCATAGAAGCAATATCACTAGGGTCAATACCACTTAAGTCTGCCTCAAATGGAATACCGTCCACTACATATAATGGTGCACGGCTTGAATAAGCAGAACCTAAACCACGAATTCGGATACTTGCATTAGTACCGGGTTGGCCAGAAGTAGACATAACTTGAACACCAGCAACCTCACCATTTAGAGCTTTAGAAAGCTCTGTCGGATTTTTTAATGATATTTTATCGCCTTTAATTTCGGTTGCAGATCCAGTAAATGAACGCTTAGTAGCCCCGCCATAAGCAACTACCATAACTTCATCAAGCAGCTTGCTGTCAGACTTCATTGTGACTTTTACATGAGGTCTAATGACGACTTCTTGAGTCTGCATACCAATATACGAAATCACCAAAGTTTTCGCGGAACTACAACTCTTTTATTTTATTAATAATCAAGCAATTATACCATGTAATAGAAATCACTATAGCGAAATTTCCTTTCTCACAAGGTATGTGTATAGGGGTACAATGCATAAAACCTTACTGCTGTGATACTATTTGTTGAATTAATGACTTGGTTATCATATGTATATCATAAAGTTAATACGTTGCTTAAAGATTTTAAATGATTATTTCTCTTATATGAAGAATATCTTTTGTCAACATCTATCATCCTAACTGCTTTCGATGAAGCATTTACTCTACATTGTCATTTTATTAGCGAAAGTACTAAAGTCTATGTAAAAGAATATTTCAATAGCTTCAAAAAACAGTAAACTCAAAACTTTGTGATTAGCCAAATAATCAAGACAACTGTTGTTTCTTCATAAGAGTTTTCATCATTTCTGCTTCCACACTTCCACCCACTCCTTGTATTCCTTTATTCATCGGTATTACAAGTGCTGTGGAAGCAACTCAAAAGTGTGGAAGCAAAATTTGCTTCCACACCTCCAACCAGCCTTAAATATTGATAACACACCAATGTCAATCTTCTATTAGCACTACACTATACCTGATTGATTCTCAGTAGTTTCTTACTGCAAAATTTTGCAAACCTATTGCAGCGATACTGCAAAGCTGTTGCAGTGGTACTGCAAACTAATATGCAGCGCGGCTGCAAGCAATATGCAGTGATACTGCAAACAATATGCAGTGGTACTGCAAAACGTATGCAGTAAGTTTGCAGCGAGCAAACTGAAACTGAATAGTGAATGAACAGACTTTAAAGGAGAAGTATATGACTAACGATATGAAAGTGTAGTATTGGCTATGCTAAGTTCGTGTTTTTTTAGGCAAAGGCATGAGTGCATGGTTCTTTTCTAAATCATGCACTATAGTCATATCCATTACATTTGTATACACTTGTGTGGTTTTAACACTTTTATGCCCCAATAATTTTTGCACCGTTGTGATGTTTACTCCATTATAAATCAATAGTGTTGCATTAGTATGGCGAGCAGTGTGAAATGAAATTTTTTTTGATAAACCAGCTAGGCGGGAAATCACAATTAAATCCTTGTTCACATTAGAGTTATCCCTTAAATGAAAGAAGCTTTGTAAGTCATCCCGATATTTGTCCAGAATAACAAGCCCTTTTCCTTCGAATAAGAGATAAAGAGGTAATCTGACTTCTGTACTCGTCTTTATGGATTTATAAATTAGCCAGGTTTCTTGACGAATCTCCACGATGTTATCGGGTGATAAACTGATAAAATCAGAATATCTCATTCCTGCATAGCAACAAAACAAGAATGCATCTAAAGTCTTTTGCAATTTAGTATATCTGCCAGCCAAGCTTAATTTCTCCAACTTCTCCAACTCTTCAGGAGATAAGTGCGTATGCTTGTTTTCTATAGTTTTAATCTTGTACTTTCGAAAAGCGTATTTTTGTATCTCCATATAATCCTTGTTGATGGCGACATTTATATGTCGCTTCAGATGCTTCATATGTTTGGCTATCGTATTTGTGTGATAACCTCTTGATTGCAAGAAATATTCAAAGGAGGATATGAATTCGAATGTTAAATCAGAAAAGGTTACATCCTTTTTGAACTGTTGTAATAATGAAAGAGTGGAGAGATGATTTCGTTTTGTGCTTTCTTTTAGAGTAGAGTTTGCTATCTCTTGCCTAAAAAAAGGAATAAAAGCGGTTTTGTTTTCGCTTGTGCTCAAAACATCCTTTAGTAACTCTAATGAAATACGCCTTCCTTGCTGCCACAATTCCAACTCTTTTTTTTCTATCATAGCCATGAACTCATATATCAATCTATTCAGCGCATCTGCATTAGGATGATTCTTCACAATAAGCTTTTTATTGTCCCACTGTTCTGGCTTTAAATAAACTTTGGTTGAAAAATACTTTTTCTTTCTGTCCAAATAGGCTTCTACTTGTACCAATGCCATTCCTTTTTTATTCAGGCTTCTTTTTCTGTTGTACACTAGATTGTAAATAATCTTACTCATTTTACTTGATTTTAATTAATACCAATAACAAATAAGACGATATTCTGTGCTCGATGGGATTAGAATAAGAATTAATATCTCTAAAAAGTGTCTTTTTGTGTTTAGCTATTAATCGGTATTTAGCCTCCGGGAACTCTCAATTTGTTTCAAAATCAGGTCCGTTCTCTGTTTTAGCGGCTTATTTATTAACCATTTTGTTTTAAAATATGTGTATTTCTTGGAAAAATCATCCTAAAAGAGAGAATCATAGTGATAGTAAACATAAGCCAGTTTAGGTTTTTTAAGTGTGGAAAATCTGTTATTAAGCATAAAGTGACATGTTTAATTAACAAATTGATAGATTTACAAGGTTTTTTCAATAAAATAGTTGTTCGTTTCAGTTTTATTAATATATTTGCACTTTGTTAGAGTAAAGAAACAATTAATGTAAAGTTAAACTTTAAGAGAGAATTTATGAAAAGAAAATTAATGCTGTTATTGACCTGCCTTTTTGTAGGTATAGGTTTGGTAACCGCTCAGATCACGAAGGTAACAGGTACTGTTATTTCGGAGGAGGACGGATTACCCGTAGTTGGCGCCTCTATTTTAGTAAAAGGTACTACTGTAGGTACAGTTACTGACATGGATGGTAAATTTACATTATCAAATGTTCCAAGTTCCGCAAAGACTTTGGTAGTTTCCTTTATCGGAATGGCTACACAAGAAGTAGCTATAAAACAGACTGTTAATATCACTTTGAAGTCGGATGCCGAAGTGCTTGAAGAAGTGGTAGTAACAGGATATGGTAATTTCAAAAAATCATCATTTACAGGATCAGCCTCTAATGTATCAACAGAGAAATTACAAGATATCCCGACAGTTAGTGTTCAGGATCGTTTAGCAGGTTCTGTATCTGGTGTACAAATTACATCAACTTCAGGACAACCCGGAGCTGTTGCTTCTGTACGTATCCGTGGTATGGGTTCTATCAATGCCAGCAATGAGCCATTGTACGTTATTGACGGGGTTCCTATGCTGAACGGCGATGTTAGTGAATTCTCATATGCTGATTCAGGTAACAGTCTTATGGCTACATTAAACAGCAACGATATCGAATCTATGACCGTGATAAAAGATGCCGCCGCTGCATCACTTTACGGTTCTCGTGCTGCCAACGGTGTAATTGTTATCACAACTAAAAAAGGAGCTTCCGGCAAGACAAAAATCAATTTAAGAGCAGATTGGGGACTTTCCAACATGGCCATTGACTACCGTCCAATCTTAAATGGAGAAGACAGACGTGAAATACTACATCTGGGACTTGCAAACTATTCATTAAACAATGGTAATGACGAAGCAGCCGCAAAAGCCTTCGCAGATAAGAATATTGAAGACTTCGCCGCAAGACCATGGTCGGGTTATACAGACTGGAAAGATATCTTATTCCGCAACGGAAGTCACCAAAATTATGAAGTAAGCGCACAAGGAGGAAGCGAAAAGACACGTTTTTACACTTCCTTTGCTTATACTAAACAAGAAGGTATCACAAACGTTTCCGGCTATGAACGCTTTACCGGACGTGCCAATGTAACTCATCAAGCCAATCGTTTGACATTGGAGGCAAACACCATGTTTACCAACTCCACCCAAAACGTAAACAACGAAGGAACCAGTTTTGCCAGCCCCATCATGTGCTATGCAATGACTGCCTCTCCTTCTACATATCCGTATAATGAAGATGGTTCTTTCAGCACAAACTTCCCGGCATTGAATGGTGCCAATCCTGTGCAAACAGAAGCCTATAATTATAACAGAAGTACAATAAACCGTTTTTTAGGTTCTCTTTCTGCAACATGGAACATTTGGGACAACTTAAACCTAAAAGAGGTAATCAGTTATGATTTCAATCAAAACAATGAACGTGTTTGGTGGGATCCCCGCTCAAATGACGGACGCTCTTCTAACGGAGTTTACCAGCGCGTTATGGGAAACCGTGCGAAATTGAATACTCAAACCCAATTGACATACAACAAAGTAATTGCAGAAAAGCACACTTTAGATGCGTTAATCGGATTTGAAACAGAAGATTACAAATATGATTATGTATACGCTAACGGAAACACCTATCCATCTTATCTGCCGGAAATAGAAAATGCAGGTAATACCCGTGCATCCAGCAGTGTACAAAGATATCGTATGACATCATTTCTAGGACGTTTGAACTATGACTATGAAAATAAATATTATTTCAGTGCCAGTTTCCGTCGTGACGGAAGTTCACGTTTGTCTAGAGAAAGCAGATGGGGCGATTTTTGGTCTGTATCCGGTTCGTGGAGAATTACCAGTGAATCTTTCATGGAAAATATAAAAGAAGTAATTACTGATGCCAAATTACGTGCTTCTTACGGTGTAAATGGTACACAACCATCTGATTATTATGGTTATTTGGGTGTATTCGGATTTGGATACAATTATAATAAAGGAGCTGGTTCCGCAGAAAACCGTATCGAAAATCCTAATATGAAATGGGAAAAGAACTATGCTACAAATATAGGTCTGGACTTAACTTTGTGGAATCGTCTGGCTTTAACATTCGAATGGTACAATCGTGAAACCAAAGACTTGTTAATGGATAAAGCTATATCTGCTGTACCCGGCATTATTGACGGGAGTGGTATTGCCAATACATTGATGAATGTAGGTTCAATGAGAAACCGGGGATTTGAGTTTGAAATCAAATCAACGAATATTCAAAACAACAATTTGACATGGACTACCACATTCAACATCAGCCACAATAAAAACAAATTAACAAAGCTGGATGGTGAACAGAACGAAATGATTAGCGGTGTATCCATTCATCGTATTGGGGAACCATACTATTCTATTTATGCTTATGAATATGCGGGTGTTGATCCTGCAACAGGTAAAGAATTGTATTATATAAACGGAGAAGATGGAAGCAGAGAAACAACTACTAACTCCGCACAGGCAAATAAAACAATCATAGGATCTGTTGAGCCTACCGTACAGGGTGGTCTTACAAACTTTGTAAGCTGGAAGTTTATTGATTTCAATATGACATTGACCTACTCATTAGGAGGCCATGCTTATGACTATGCGACTTGGCTGCAATCTAACGGAGGTACATATAATTATTTGGGTAACGTACCTGCTTATTACAAAATAGAAGACACTTGGAAAAAACCGGGCGATCATGCTAAATTACCTCAGTTTGCATATGGAAATACTAATATCGCATCATCTCGTTGGTTGATGTCAACAGATCATTTGCGCATCAAAAATATCACATTAGGTTTCACTATGCCTTCCAAAGTATCTCAAAAGTGGGGAATCAACAAATTAAGGGCTTTCGTTTCTGCAAACAATCTGTTGACATGGAAATCAGATGGTTTATATGTTGATCCGGAAACACCCGTTGATGGACTTTGTACATTTGAGACACCGGCTTTAAGAACCATTACATTTGGCTTAGAAGTTGGATTCTAATTTATTAATTATAAAGTTTATACAGAATAAGAAACAGGATATTGAAATTCCTTATCCGGAAATCTTATTCAACATATAATCTAAAAAATAAAGAGAACAAAATGAAAAAAATATATAAATCGCTAGTTTTCACGATGGCAACCATAGCATTGACTTCGTGTGTAAACGATTGGCTGGATCTGACACCGTCAGATAGTATTCCCAGTAATTCTGCCATCACAAATTACAATGATGCAAAAACCGCTTTGTATGGTATGTATGATGGTCTGCAGGGAAACTCTACCTATACACAGTATTATGCCTCACGTATGTTTTACTATGGTGACGTCCGGGGAGATGACATGCAGGCACGTACACAAGGAATGCGCTCTTCCAGTTGTTACGAAATGAAATACACCATTGACGATGCTCCCAACATGTGGAATGTACAATACAATGTATTACGTCGTGCCAACCGTTTGATAGAAGCCGTAGAGAATAACAAAATAACAGATGCAGAAAAAAATCAGGCAAATGTGAACAACATCTATGCACAGGCAAAATCTGTTCGCGCCTTGGTACATTTTGACTTGGTGAAAGTATATGGAATGCCTTATTCTTTTGATAATGGAGCTTCAATGGGAGTACCCATTGTAACCACCCCGATAGATCCTTTGAATGCCAATGCTATTCCCGGACGTAATACGGTGGCAGAAGTATATACCCAAATTGTAAAAGATTTAACCGAGGCCATTGACTCCAAAGCCTTAAATGTTTCTAAATCAGCCGGAGATAATCAAGGGTTTATTGACGAATGGGCTGCCAAAGCTTTGCTTACACGTGTGTATATATACATGGGTAAAAACCAGGAGGCTTTAGATATGGCAAAAAACATTATCGAAAATTCTCCTTATAGCCTATGGACAAAGGCTCAATATGCAAATGCTTGGGATAAAAACAACGCCAATCATATCAATGAAATGATTTTTGAACTTGTCAATAGCGGTTCTGATGACTGGGCAGACCGTGAAGGTATTGCATATTTATATCATGAAGATGGATATGCCGATGCTATTTGTACAAAATCATTTGTTGATATGTTAGCTCAAGATCCAAGTGATGTCCGTTTGGATGTAATCTTGCCGGTACAATTGAAAACAGATGACAATGGAAAACCGACCGATATGTATAAGACCTATGGAGACAATCGTATCTTTATCAATAAATTCCCAATGGGAAGTTTGGGGGATATGCGGTTAAACAACCTACCTATTCTTCGTTTGTCAGAAGTGTATTTAAATGCAGCAGAAGCCGCAGCTAAGTTGAATGACAAAACTTCCACAGCTAAATATCTGAATGAGATTATTAAAAACCGTACAGATGATACAAAACAATTAGTTACAGAGTCTACCGCTACTCTAGAAAGAGTCTTATTGGAACGTCGTAAAGAATTAGTAGGTGAAGGACAACGTTTCTTTGACGCCATGCGTAATAATGAAACCGTAACACGCTATACCAATGAAGATGAGAAAGGTTGGCATTATTCTATAAATAAAGAATCACAAGTATTCGACCGTACTTATTTTAGAACGATTTTACCAATACCTGTCAGTGAAACCAATGCTAACCCTACTTTAAAAGCTCAACAAAATCCGGGTTACTAAATAAAAACCCAACTCCGCTGATTCTCCAATGATCTTCAAAGGAGGGAGTTGAAAAAAAATGCTTTTCAAGGGATGCCCCCATACACAGGAGCATCCCTTTAAAACAAATATCGGGCATTCCTTATGCAAATACATTGTTTGTGCCAACAGACTTATCCATCAACATCTTCCATTCAATTTTATAAGAAAGAAGCGATTTCCCGCCAATCCCTCATATCAAAACCAGGTTTAAAAGGCAAGCCCTTCTCACCTTTTATATTATAATAAACATTTCCCATCCCTACGTTTTTCGCACCTTCAACGTCATTCTTCCAATTATCTCCAATCATTAAAGAAGTATGCAGCTCGGACTGCGTAGCCGACATGGCAAAATAAAAAATCTCCGGAAACGGTTTATGTACTCCTATATCCTCTGACAAAACTATTTTCTTAAAATATCCTTCCACACCGGCAGAACGCATCTTCTGCTCTTGCAATTCCCTAAATCCATTGGACAAAATATACAGATTATAAGCGGATGCCAAATATTCCAAAGCCTCTCTTGCATGAGGCATCAGTTTCTTCTTGTAAACTATATCATCAAAAAAATTATCCGAATAGGCTTTCACCAACGCTTTATCTGCAACGCCTACCTGCAACAACGGATAGGCAAATCTTTGCTCATTCAACTCATCTTTTGTAATCCTACCAGCACCATATTCATTCCACAACTCCTCATTCTTCCCGCTATACAAAGTATAAAAATGCGAAAAAGAACGAAAATAACGATCAAAATGATATTTATCATACATGTCTTGGAATGTATCACGAGCGTTTTCAGTAAAAGCCCATACCGTATCATCCAAATCAATAAATATACTTCTATACATACAACATAAAGCAGATTAAAAAAGGGTTGCGTCACTCACGGCACAACCCTTTCACAGAACAATAATTTAAATTCCTTATTTCACCTGAATAACAAGATAGCGTGATACGCTCCAGAATTCAGTAGGATTTGTAATCTTCAAAGTCAGCTGGCCTTTCGCATCTTTCACCAGTTCATATGAACCAGCCGGATGTGTAGTCAGCAATTCGGCGCGTTTAGAATACAACTTGATTTCCTTATCAGTACGAATATCAATCTGAGTAAAATAATCCTTATTAAAATCCGCACTTTTCAGGACATCACCTTTTTCAAGAATTTTCTGGTCCTTCAATTCAGATTTTGTACCAAAAACAAACCAGGCAGCATTCAAAGCTTTATCCTGGCTGGCTACAGTTGCAGCCTTCGCCTCATTTTCAGCGGTCAGTTCACTTACATTCTGGCTTAAACCGGCCACAGCATCATCCAGCTCAGCGATACGAATATTTTTTGAAGCCAATTCAGCCTGCAAAGTCTCAATCTGCTGCTGTTTAGCTTCCAACTCCTTCGTCAGGTTGGCTACAGCTTTCTTCAACTGAGCGGAATTATACTGACTATTCTTCAATTGCTTCTCCAGTTTCGCAATCTGCTCACGGTTTGACTGTAATTTTTCACTGATGAAGCGAATATCTTCTTTTATCTTATCAGCACTATTCTCACGAATAGAACCACTCTGTAAGTCTACACGATTCTCAGCTTCATTTATCTGACGAAAACCTTCCTGTACTTCATTGAAAGCACCCATGATATCGTCCAATTCAGCATTTCTGTTTGACAGTTCCACCATCAAAGAATCATTTTGAGCCTTCAAGGCATCTTTCTGAGCTCCATTACCGCATGAAGTCAATAAAGCCACAGATAACAACGATAAAAATACTAGTTTTTTCATTTGCTTTACATTTTAAGTTTATTCATTTTTAGTCCTCTTTCCCACCGAGTACGATTACGATTTCACCTCGCGGCTCGTTTTGAGTGAAATGCGCTATAACTTCAGTTAATGTGCCCCGAACACTTTCTTCGTGAATTTTTGAAATCTCACGACATACGGAAACAGGCCTTTCGGCACCGAAAAACTCGGCAAATTGAGTTAAGGTTTTCACCAAACGGTAGGGTGATTCATAAAATATCATCGTCCGTTTTTCTTCTTGCAAAGAGGTCAAACGGGTCACTCTTCCTTTTTTTTGTGGCAGGAATCCTTCAAAGCAGAAACGTTCATCAGGCAATCCCGACGCCACCAGCGCAGGTACAAAAGCAGTAGCTCCAGGCAAACATTGCACCTCAATGCCACTCTTCACACACTCACGCACTATTAAAAATCCGGGATCAGAAATACCAGGAGTTCCGGCATCAGATATTAAAGCAACAGTTTCGCCCGCTTTGATGCGATTCACAATACCTTCCACTGTTTTATGCTCATTAAACTTATGATGAGACTGCATGGCGTTTTTAATTTCAAAATGTTTCAAAAGAATACCCGAAGTACGCGTGTCTTCCGCCAATATCAAATCAGCCTCTTTCAACACACGGATGGCACGGAAAGTCATATCCTCTAAATTTCCTACTGGAGTAGGTACGACATACAGTTTTCCCATAAAACAATTGCATTCTGTTATACTGGAACAAATGTAGAAAGAATTTAAATGCATAAAGTTAATTGTCCCAATTATTTAACAGATGTTGCACTTTTGTTTAACATTATATCTTTTATTAATAAATTTCCAAGTGAAAATAATCCTTTTTCGGGGTACAAGTCGTACATTTGCACTCAGAATTAATCTAATTGTTATAACTAAATTATGGTAGTTTTTTCAGAAGACCACATCCAGGAAACACGTAGAAGAGGAAGAATAGAAGTAATATGCGGCTCAATGTTCTCAGGTAAAACCGAGGAACTAATCCGCCGTTTGAAAAGAGCGAAGTTTGCCCGTCAACGGGTTGAAATATTCAAACCGGCCATAGATACACGCTATTCGGAAGAAGAAGTTGTATCACATGACAGCAACTCTATTGCCTCCACCCCTATTGATTCTTCTGCCAGCATCTTGCTTTTCTCCTCAGACAAGGATGTAGTGGGTATAGACGAAGCGCAATTTTTTGACGAAGGTTTGGTTGATGTCTGCAACAAGCTGGCTGACAACGGGATAAGAGTCATTGTCGCCGGATTGGACATGGATTTCAGGAGAGTTCCTTTCGGACCTATACCTG
>ENA-OPSS01000013-OPSS01000013.1-human-gut-metagenome-genome-assembly--contig:-NODE-13-length-21004-cov-1.868251_pt1 | contig 21004 bp, 16 predicted proteins | sample MGYA00241461_ERZ501914 | MGnify/ENA primary metagenome ERZ501914 (study PRJEB25962, sample SAMEA2042401) | human gut metagenome | biome: human gut; feature: human-associated habitat; material: faeces...
TAATTTTAATGCTATATGGATGTATCCTTTATCATCGTATAATTGATAAGCAAAATGCCTCCTCTTTTTATTTGATTCATTTGAACAACTTTATATCCTCGTTTTATAAAAAAAGGTTTCGCAACAAGAGATGCATGTGTAACAATCCTTCCCGTTACTTTCTGCTCTAATCTATCACAAATAGCCGTTGCTACTCCTTTGTTTTGATAATTTGGATGAACGTACAAACGATCAAGATATCCTGTATGACTGATATCACCAAAACCGATAATCATTCCCTCGTCAATAGCAACCAAACTATCGTGTTTTTGAAAAGACTCATCCCATTTTTTTAAATCTATCTTACCGGTTGCCCAAACATTTTTTTGTTCTTTCGTGTAATATTTTGGATCTATCGCATGAACTGTATTATAAAATAGTTTTGCTAATTCTCCGCAATCTGATGACTAATATTGTCTAATTATCATTGTTACTCCCTTTCAAATTTTTAAGTTTGTGTTGTAAAAGTATAATACTAAATTAAAAACACCCAAAAGGGTGCTTTTAATTTATTTAAATCTATTTTGAAGCCAACTAGGAACTTTGGTTTCCTTAGTTTCTTTGGCATCGTTTTTAGTTGACCCACTTTCGACATATGGTGTCCTAGCGACAGTTTCTTGTTGTGGTCTAGTATAATTATAGGTATTGTGAGTTGTTTGATAACTTCTATTCACTTCTTCTTCTTTCACAATATTTTCTGTTTCCGTTTTATTAATTGTATCAAAGCCAGTAGCAATAACTGTTACAACAACCTCACCATTTAATTCAAGATTAAACCCTGTACCATGGATAATTTCAATTTCAGTTGATGAAGCATTTCTAATTTCAGAAATTACATCTTCCACTTCTTTCATTGTGATATCAGCATCACTTGTGATTTGAACAATGGCATCGGTTGCACCATTAATATCCACTTCTAATAAAGGACTGCTAATTGCCATTCTAGCAGCTTCAACCGCTCTATTTGGCCCACTAGCAATACCAATTCCCATCAAAGCTGTACCTTTACCTTGAAGTACTGTTTTGACGTCCGCAAAATCTACATTGATTAATCCTGGTAAAGTAATGATTTCAGAAATTCCTTGCACACCACGCCTTAAAACATTATCAGCCTCACTAAAAGCATCTAAATAAGTCGTATTTGTCCCAATAATTTCTAATAATTTATCATTTGGTACAATAACCAAAGTATCTACATATGGACGCATTTGTTCAATTCCTACAATAGCTTGTTGCATACGTCGCTTTCCTTCAAAACCAAATGGTTTGGTCACAACACCAACAACGACACATCCTGCCTCTTTAGCATACCTAGCAATAACAGGAGCAGCACCAGTTCCTGTACCTCCTCCCATACCTGCAGTAATAAAAACTAAATCGGTATCTTTAAGGACTTCCCTAATTTCCGCTTCTGATTCTTCGGCTGCACGACGTCCAACATCTGGATTTGCACCTGCCCCAAGACCTTTTGTAAGTTCTGTACCGATAGGAATTCTAACTTCAGCCTTCGATAATCTCAACACTTGACAATCGGTATTAATTGCAATATATTCCACACCACGAACATCATTATCAATCATTCGGTTTACGGCATTACCACCACCGCCACCAACACCAATAACTTTTAAGACCGGTTTTGCTGAAAACATATCTTTTGGTTGATTCATAGTATTCCTCCTCACTTATTTGTGTATGCTATTATAACACACTTTTTCTATTAATTCAACTAATTTATTTAATATTTCCAATTCTCATAACATCACGTGCAATCATTAATTCTTCATTAGTAGGTACAACTAAAACTTTAATTTTAGCATCAGGCTTACTAAGTTCTAAGAATTGACCCTTTATTTGATTTTTTTCTTCATCTATTTCAATTCCAAAAGGTTCTTTTAGTCTTGCACATATATTATGCCTAGTTTCTGGTGCTTTCTCACCAATACCTGCAGTAAAAATAATCGCATCAACTCCACCCATATAAGCATAATAACTACCAATATAGTCAACGACTTTCTTTTCTTGCATTTTTAAAATCAAATCTGCTAACTCATTTCCTTCTGCTTGAGCTTTTCTTAAATCCCGTGCATCACTTGATTTTTTATAAAAACCAATATAGCCAGACTCTTTATTTAAAATACGATTGACTTCTTCGGCGGTTTTATTTTCTTTACGACAAATAAAATCTACCACCGCAGGATCAATTGTCCCTGATCTTGTTCCCATAGGAACTCCATCAAGTGGTGTAAGTCCCATTGTCGTATCTACACATTTTCCATATTTAACAGCGGCTAAACTTACACCATTGCCCATGTGACAAGTAATAAGTCGCAAACTTTCAAGGGGCTTGTTGAGATGCTTTGCTGCTTCATAAGATACATATTTATGAGATGTTCCATGAAATCCATATTTTCTCACACCATATTTTTGATACCATTCATAAGGTACTGCATACATATAGGCTTCTTTTTCCATTGTTAGATGAAAGGAAGTATCAAAAACCCCTACATTAGGAACCTTGGGTAAAGCTTTCATAAAAGCTCTTACTCCCATTAAATTAGCAGGATTATGAAGCGGACCTAAATCATTCACTGATTCAATCTTCTTAATAGATTCTTCTGTCATTAAAACCGAATCATGATAGAATTCACCACAATGTAAAATACGATGACCTACTCCAGAAATTTCTTCAAGGCAATGTACAATCTTTTTTTCTATTAACACCTTTAATAACATTTCAACCGCATCTTGATGATTTTGAATTGTAACATCTTCTTCTTCTTTTAGACCATGATATTTAATTGTAAAATGGGGATCTTTTAACCCTATTTTTTCAAATAAACCTTCGGTTATTACCTCTTCTTTAGGCATTTCTAACAATTGAAATTTTAATGACGAACTTCCCGCATTAACTGCCATAATTTTACTCATATTTATGCCTCCATTTTAAATATGCTATTTATATTATTATATCATATTGATGATTTTTTTTCAATTAATATAATATTGATTTTAAAAGTTACATTTTTATTGATATTTTTATAGAATCAATATTTTCCTATCTATTATCCAATACTATATCCGTTCATACGAATGAAACTATCTTTGATTGAAAAGATATAAAACACTGATTTATTATCAGTGTTTTATTTATTATATTATGCAAGTCTTGAAAGACGAGTTCTAGCATGTTTGTTACCATTATCAGCCGCTTTTTGATACCAAGAGAGAGCAAGATTTACATCTTTATCTACGCCTTTTCCATATTCATAAAAGCTTCCTAACATATCTTGAGCCCAACCATTCCCTTTTTCAGCCGCCTTTTGATACCAATTGATTGCTTGTTGATAATCTTGTTCCACTCCACGACCATAGTTATAACAATCACCTAATCTATTCATTGAATTTTTATTACCTGCTTCCGCTGACTTTGTAAAATATTCCACTGCTTTGGCTTCATCTTGTTCCACTCCATCACCATAGTAATAGCAATTCGCAAGTTTATTTTGAGCCCATTCATTTCCATCAAGAGCTGCTTTTGTATACCATTTCACAGCTTCTTCAAAATCTTTCTTGACTCCTTCACCATATGCAAAACAATCACCAAGTGAAGATGCTGCAAGCGTATTGCCAGCCTCAGCCGCTTTTTGATAATATGAAACAGCCTTGGCTTCATCTTTGGCTACCCCACGGCCATAGTAATAGCATTCTCCTAAATAATATAATGCCCATATACTATCCATTTGAGCTGCCTTTTCAAAATATTTCATCGCTTCTTCAAAATTTTGAACAACTCCTTCACCGCGATAATAGCAGTTCGCAAGGGATTCGGTTGCATAAGGATGATTTTGTTTCGTGGCTTGACGATACCAATAGACAGCTTTACGATAATTTCTTGGCACACCTTGTCCAAAATAAAAACAATCTGCAATTGCATTTTGTGCCTCTACATATTCAAGCATTGCCGCAAGTTCAAAATAATATGCTGCCTTTTTTTCATCTTTAGCAACTCCAAGACCTGCTAAATATAAGTTAGCAAGCGTAAATTCTGCTAGTGCATAGTCAACTTTTGCCAATTGTTCAAGGTATAGGATTGCATTTTCATAATCTTCTTTTTCTATACATTCTTTTGCTAGTTGATACTTGTCTTCTGTACTTAATTGATTCTCAATGTTTTCTAAATCTTCTTTTTTTGCCATAATCTTTTTTTCCTCTACTTGTTATATTTTATTTTTAGCTGACTATTTCAATCTTCTCATACCCAAAATAGCCGTATATAATTATACCATCTTTTAATTTTTTTAAAACTTATTTGCTGATAAATTTTAGATAAAAAAAGATGAATTTTCACATCAAAATTCATCTTTTTCCTATTTATGAATTGATTTAATATCCTAGTTTTTTATAATGCTCTAAAAGTTCTAAAAATCTTTGATAATGCACAACTTCACGTTGTCTTAAGAATAAAAGGGGTTGAATGACTTCTGGATCAGTTGCTTGTCTAATTAAATTTTCATAAACGGCTCTTGCCTTTTGTTCTGCTGCCATATCCTCAACAATATTAGCAATGACATCACCTGTTGCCGAAATATAGGCGGTTGTAAAAGGAACCCCTGATGCATTTTCTGGAAATAAATCTTTTCCATGTTCTGTATAATATGCATCTAATCCAGCTGCTTTAATTTCATCAATGGTAGCACCTTTCATAAGTTGACTGATCATTGTTTGTAACATTTCAATATGTGCAAGTTCTTCGGTTCCAATATCATTTAATAGTGATTTCCCATACTCATCTGGCATTGTTACTCTTTGATTCAAATAACGAAGAGCTGCTCCTAGTTCGCCTTGTGGACCACCATATTGACTTGCAATAATTTTTGCCATTTTTAAATCTTTTTTTGTAATATTAACTGGATACTCCAAAATTTTATCATATAAAAACATTATTTTCCCATCCCTTCAAATGGCCAACCCTTCTGCCATTTCCAAACTTTACCTTTGTTTGCCTCTGAATCAAGTGTAAGTGGACCACACTTTTCTTCATAGAGTTTTTTCGCTTGATTGTATTCATCTAAATATTTATCAAATAATTCTTTTGTTACAACATCATTTGGGTGCGTATCTAAATAAAGTTGCAAATCAATTAAAGCAAATTGATATGCTCTAAGTAAATTTAAGGGATTGTTTTCATCAAGTTTTCTTGGAACATAGTTTCCAAAAGGATCATACAAAGTTGCATCCATATTGCCTTTTGATAAGCCATCAATAGCAACATAATATTTTAGATTTTTACTATTATTAGGATTTTGACTTTGATACAATCTAATTAAATTTAAATAATTTTGATTCATTTTTTTTACCTCCTAAAACAATGTATGTATTAAAATTAAAAAAGGAATGGGCTAATCTAAAATTTCCCATTCACATTCTAATTCAATATTGTATTTATTTAGAGCATCTAATTTAATTTTAGAAATCAATTGCGTCATATCTAAGTAAGTAGCATGACCTGTATTGACTAAATAATTTGTATGAGCATTGCTTACCATTGCTCCAGCAAGTTGATAACCGCGATACCCCAAATCATCAATTACTTTCCAAGCCTCATAATTCGTACCATTTTTAAAAGTAGAACCGGCCGATAACAAATGTAAAGGTTGCGTTTCCTTTTTTCTTCTTCTAAGAGTTGCGATCTTTTCAAGCGGTAATTTTTTGATATGGGCTTCTTCAACCTCAATCAAGGCTCCTACTATAATTCCTTTTAAATCTTGAAATTTACTATGGCGATAAGAAAAGTCTAATTCTTCTTCTTTGTAAGTTTGAATCGTCCCTTGTTCGGTTAGATAAGTTACCTCTTTTACAATATCCTTCATTTGCACCCCATATGCACTTGCATTCATATAAATAGCACCACCTAAAGTACCAGGAATGACACTTAAAAATTCAATTTTCGTGTAGCCTTGTTTTGCTAAAGACATTGCTAATTTACTATCATTCATACCAGCTTGTACAATAAATTTATTATTTGTTATTTTAGTCACTTTAGATAATTTTTTTAAACTTATCACAACCATTTCAAAATCTTTATCTGCTGCTAACACATTAGATCCATTGCCAATAATAAAATATGCTATTTTATTTTCAATTAAATACCGAAAACCAATAAATAAATCATCTAAGGTTTTAGGGCTGTACAAACAGGCGATTTGACCCCCAATTTTAAGCGTAGTTAAATCTTTAAAAGAAATATGAGTATGTATCTCCCCTAAAAAATTATTGTTCACATATTCTATAAATTTTTCAATCTGATTCATCTTTTTCTCCCCTATTCATAACTTTTACGATTTCTTGATAAAACTTATCATTTACATCACCTATTTGATAATGTTTTAATTTTTCCAAATAAGAATCATACTTTCTAATCGTTTCATCAAGTGCTTCATTTAAACTTAAATAGTCAAAATCTTTTTCATCTATCATTTGAATCAGTCCTTCATCACATAGACTTTTGGCATTATAGTATTGATGATGATGCGTTACATTAGGAGAAGGAATAATAATAGAAGGCGTATGCGTGCCTAAAATTTCAAATAAAGTGGTAGAACCGGCTCTAGCAATGACAATTCCTGCCTTACTCATTTCTTCTAATAAATTATTGGTAAAAGGTTTAATTAAAAAATTGAATCTAACAGGAATAGTAGAGACGATCTCATCATAATATTTTTTTCCACTAATCAGCGTTATTGTATAGTTTTTGGCAAAGGGGCTATTCATAAATTCTTTCATGACGTGATTTATTTGATACGAACCCAAAGAACCAGATGTTACTAAAATATTTTTTTTATCTAAAAAAGCACTTTTTTTGACCTTCAAAGCATCCATATATCTAGGATTACCAATCCATTTTGTCTTAAAAGGATATTTTTCTAACCCAACCGTCTTCTTAAAGGTTGTAAGAATCACATCTGTTTTTTTAAGATTTATTTTATTGGCAAAGCCAATGACACTATTTTGTTCATGAATAATGGTTTTTAGTTTTAATTTATTGGCTATATAAATACTGATGCCACTAATATATCCTCCCATTCCAACTACCAAATCAACTTTTTCTTCTTTCAAAATCTTTTTAATGGTTGATAAAACCTTCCAATCATAATAGATTGTTTTACAGTAGTCTGTTATTTTTGTAGGTTTCCCATAAGCCTTCAAATAATATATTTTCGTAATATTGATATTATTTTTCAATATATCATACTTTTCATCTTTACTTGTGGCAATAAAAATAATTTTAACATTTTTACTTCTACTTTTTATTTCTTGAATAAAACTTAAAGCAGGAGTAATATGACCCAAAGTTCCTCCACCGCTAAAAGCAATAACCACCTTTATCTCACCTCTTCCGTATATTGACTGATATTGATAATTAAACCAAGAAACATCAGGGTTAACACTAAACTAGATCCTCCATAAGAAAGAATAGGTAAAGTAATTCCTGTTACTGGTAAAAGACCAATTACAACACCAATATTAATAAATACTTGTGTAAAAAGAGATAAACCAATACCCAGCGATAGAAATTTTAAATATTTATTATCAACATGAAGCGATATTTTAACTGCTTCAATGACAATATATAAAAAGACACCAATTACAAGCAAACCACCAATTAAACCAAATTCTTCACATATAATAGCAAAAATAAAATCGTTTTGTGGTTCTGGTAAAAAGAAATGTTTTTGCATACTATTGTTATAACCTAGACCAAACAAACCACTAGGTGCGATGGCAAACAACGATTGAATGCTTTGAAAACCACTTCCTAACGGGTCACTCCAAGGATCTAAAAAAGCAAATATTCTTTCTAATCTATAAGGAGCACTCGCAATTAAAGCTATGATTCCAATAATACCCAGACCCAATAAAATTAAAAAATACTTCAGTGGAACTCCTGCATTAAATAGCAATAAAATACAAGAAACGACCAAAACCAACCCAGTTCCAAAATCTGGTTGTAACATAATAAGACCAAAAGCACTAACAATTAAGATCAGCATTTTGATAAATTCTATAGGTTTTTTTAAATCTTTATGATGGTTGCTTAAATATTTTGCAATAAGTAAGATAATCGCTAGTTTCATGAATTCAGCAGGTTGAATTGAAAATGAACCAAAACCAATCCAACTTCTTGCTCCTCCTCTTACAACCCCAATTCCAGGAATTAAAACTAAAATTAACATAATCAATGCGGCAACATATATATAAGTTGTAGCTTTATATATTTTTCTGATATCAATATGAATAAATAAAATCATAATTGCAATTCCAATTATGGCAAAAATCAATTGTCTTTTTAAAAAATATGCCTTATCATCATATCGATATAAAGCAACAACATTACTAGCACTATAAACCATAAAAAGACCAAAGATGACTAACATAATAATTATAATAAATAATTTTCGATTGATGCGATGTTTTATCATATTTGTTTCACCACTTCATTATATGATAAGAATCCATTATTATGAAAAAACCTAACCTTTAATCTAATTAAAAGTTAGGTTTATTTTGCTTTTCATCTGATGTTAAGAAAAGACCATCATCCTCCGAAAATGGTCTTAACCGGTATTTTAGCAGTACCATTTATATTATAACATATTTTTTTTAATTTGTCAAATTTTTTTACAAATTTTTCTTAAAATAATAAGATAATGCAAAGTACTTGAATTTTAAATTGATTTAATTGATTATTGTTTTTCTTACCTCTGACATTGCAGGCTTATAAATCGTAGTAGATTCTAATAATTGAACAGCATATAACGATATAGATTCTGGCATAATAATGGAAAACTTTATTTGTTCTAGACTATACGTTTGTAAGATGGAACTTAAATTAAAATAAACTACATTCTTTCCTACAGCATCATCATCTATGGCATCAACAAAAATGATTTGATCATCAATCATAACGCTTAATTGAATCTTACCCATACTTTCACAAATCCCATTCTTTTCTATAAACTGAGTAGCAAGCATAAAAGTTTTGCCATCATGTCGAATATCACCTTGTAATTTTGTATTCAAGGTATAAGTGATGTAGTTTTCATGTATAACAAAATGGGATTGATTACTAAAATCTGTTTGATAACGCATACCATTTGATTTAGCAATAACTTCTACTTCTTTCAAATGAATTTCATTGTATGAGGTATTATCAATTTTAAAATAATTATAATCAAAAGAACTAAAATCAACTTCATAAATTTTATTTTCTAATGTATCAACATAAATGGTATCAACGAACTGCCAAACAATACCATCCCCACTACCATAAATAGCTACACTACCTAAATTATATCCTAAAGTTAACCTTAAAGCATTTAATCCAAATTTCATTTCTTTAGAAACAATTATACTATTTTGATCTTCATCATCAAACAAATAGAATATTCCATTTTGAATTTTGGCATCAGTTGCCACAAGATCAAAAAGATGATAGGTTGTTTCATCAATAAATGTAAAACTATTCTCTTCATCTTTTATCAAATCAGTATGTCGAGAAGGAGTAACTGAATATATTCTGCTTTGCTTACTTGACTCAATCATAACTTGATCTATTAAAGTATCTTCAATCGGAATATTAGCAAACCCTTCATTATTTCTAATTCCTTCAACAAAGTCAAAAGTAGTCGAATTATAATATCCCGCATAAATAATATAATTTATAATTTCATTTTCTACTTTACTACATATACCATTAGGTGGAGTAATGACAAAATAATATATTTCTGAAACTTCTTCCTCATTACCTAGAAAATCTTGAAATGTTTCAACAGGAAAGGCTGGTGTTTGTAAATCCCAAAGCGTAAAAGCACTTAATTGTAATTGGGATATCTTTTCATCTTTTACCTTATAAGTTCCTACAATTCTATCTGTCTCCACTCCATTTACCATTTTTCGATAATAAACATCAATAACAGTACCTAAATCTAAGGTTCTATCTATAATATTCGTGTGGTTACCATCAAAACTTTGTTGTTTAAATTGTAAAAGAAAATCTTTATTTAAGGAAAGGTTGCTAGACGGATTTTCTTCAATTCCACTATTATAAATATATGAAGTTTCCTCATTTGTATTTTTATGATTTACAATATATTTAAAAGTATAAATACCATCCTCTGGTAAAATTTCTTCTGTAACTGAAGCTGTATTTTCTCCCACAATTAACTCTGAATTGCTAATTGAAGTAGCAATAACTAAATATCCTGTTATTTTTTCAGAAGCGATATAATATAAATACATATTATCAAAATATTTTTCAATTGGTATTTCTGTAATTTGTTTTTCCTCACCAATTAAATTTATTATAAAAGCCTCAACATATGCCTCGCCAACAAAATTATCCTCTTTGCTAACTGTAAATACATATCCCCTATTATTGTTAATGGGAATTTGAATGGTTTGATTAAGCAGATTTTCCTCATAATAATCTTTCATATATGAATCTGGAAAACTAGTTACTATTTTAGTACCAGGAGCTTCTACTAATTCAATTAAAAAACTCCATCTTGCATAAAAAGTAAGTGAGGCAGTAATCTTCATATCAGATTCTTGAATTGAATCTAAACTTTCACCATAAGCATTTTCACTATTCGCATTAGAAACCAAATAAAATCCCGTAAACACATAACCAAAAAGAGTAGCACTTTGAACCCAATCATTGATTTCATTGATTAAATCGCTTGTAAAAAAATCTTTAAAGCTAGTATTCTCAACTAATCGATATACTTTTTGTTCGGATTCAATAAAATGATGGTTAAAATCACCACATTGTAAATCTAATGTTATTGTATATATAATAGGAAAAACAATAGATATATTCATTTCTCCTGTTATTAAATTACTAGGAACATATATTTCATAATATTTTACATTATCAATAAATGTATCTATTTGATTCATATTATCATCATAAACTCTAATTCCATTAAAATCATTTAATAAATCATAAGTTTGACTGCCAATACTGATAATAAATTGATTAGGAATGCTACTATAATTCGCTTTTGAAACAATTTTAAAATAGTAATCACTGCTACTTGAGGCGTAAGTTATACACTCCATATTGGCTCCTATTGTAGTATAAGAAACACTATACTGATCAATTACTTTAAAATAAATGACTTGTTTTTGAGTTGGGTCATCTTTTAACGTAACTGTGATTTGATAGACTTGATTCGAAACTTGATTAACAATTAAATCACCACTGCTTTTTATTGTACCATATGTTGATTCATATGTTACATACTCAGCATTTGTATCATCATAATATTGCGTATTATCAAAATCATTTACTTTTTGAATGATTGGAATAAATTTAGTAATTGATCCTGCTCTTAATAAATAAGGATTATCTTTCGTTACACCCAACGTTTCATCAATACCTGCTAAATAATAATTGATAGGTGGTGTGTACTGTGCAAAAGTGACCCCTTCTAACTTCTTTTTGTTTGCTTTTAAACTAAACTTTAGACAAGATTCATCATAAAAATTACCACTACCGATTTTAAAAGATAAATAAAAAGTTTGATCTTCTTTTAATAATTGATTAGGAACCCAGGTAATGGTATAAACAGTATATGCATCGACAATTTCATACGTATAGTTGAATTCTCCAATTCCAATGATGGAATCATTTTCTACAATTGTTTCATTGCCATTAGAATCCCATAAAGTATTTAAATATATAGGGATTTCTTTTTTCACTTTAAATTGGAGTTGCATATAAGGCATATTATCATATATTTTTACAATATATTCTCTAATGACGGAAATATCCTTGATTACCTCACTACTCCCTATTTCTTCATAACCGCTTTGAATTAAATTAAAAGGATAATTTACATTCTTTAAATACGTTTTCCCATCTGAGGTCTTTCTATCATATACATACTTATTATCTTGATCTATATAATATGTTTCCAAAAATTCAATATTATTCTTTTCATTACTAGTATCTTTTTCTTGATTATAAATAATGATTTCACCTAAATCGAACCATCCATCATTATACATTGCCTCAAAGTCATCGTATTCATTTGGACTCCTACTGCTACCTTCTTCTTTGGCATTGATCCAAATATTGATAATATTTGTCCTTCGATCATTATCTTGTCCAATATAATCAAGCGAAACGATATTACTAGTACCACCATTGTTTATGTTAAAATATTCATTTGATTTTAAAACTGGCAATATTTTTATTCCCATTCCATCATCATTATTCAATCCAGTTAAAATACTTGTAATACGCACATTTTTACCACTTACTTGTTGTCTTGAAAAATCTAAGGCAATTCCTAAATCAGAAGAAACATGAGTTACATTTTGCAAAACATAATAACTTCTATTGCAACTACCTCTATTTGTAATTGGATAATTATTACTTGCAGTATTGAGATAGGAGTTTGTATAACAATTTTCTATTTGTATATTACTCGATTGATAATGATAAACCATTCCACTTGCAAATGAATCACCATTTTGAGAGATTGAATCTAACAAAGAGTCTACAACTACACAATGATTGACATACATTGTTGTTGATGTTAGATGTGAACAAATTCCGGCAACATAGGCATTATCTTTACGTGGAGTTGCCAAATCAGTGGCGGAATTAGAAGTTGCCACAATTTTAGATCCATATACATAACAATCATTTATATAATGCGTTCCCGCCCAAGTGGCTGCTCCTAAAATACCTGATGCAAAGGCCTCAATTCGCTCATTGCCCAGACATTGAATAGTGCTATGATATACGTTAGAACTTTCAATATATACTGTATTAAATGAATCTGAAGTATAACATGCTCCCACTAAACCCGAAACATATATATCAGGATTTCCATATATAATTGTTGTGGTTGCCCTTCCATCTATTAAAGCATTTTTAACCATACAATTAGAAAGGATGATTTTTTCCGTATCTGTCTTAGCATTATTTTTAATAAATCCAATTAAACCACCACAAAAAGCACTATCTGGACTTTCATGACCTTGCATTTGAATGCTATCTGTATCTAAATTTGAACCAATATAGGATGATGCCTCAACACGAGATACTTGATAAATTCGCCCAATTAGACCACCAGTATAGTTTTCTCCTCTATAATCTCCTCCCCCTGGAATAGTGTTTTGAATGGATTCGATTTTCGTTGTTGTCCCCATTTGTTTTTGATTTTTAAAATCATACCCGTCTATCTTAATATTATGCATTGTAGCATTTGGTCCTCTAAAATCACCAATAAAGCCACCACAATATGTATTATTGGTATCAACTTGAGCATTTTTAGTTTCATAAGATAAACTTCTTGATTGAATTGATCCATTATTTAAATACAATGCTATATTTGAATAACTTGTTCCCATCGAATAACCGATAAAACCACCAGTTGATAGATCACCGATTCCTAAAGACCCTATTTCTCTAATTGCTAAAACATCCGCATGATTAGCATAGATATTTATATTTTTAAAGGTATACGCAAAAGTTTCTTTGGATATTACACCAAATACTAATCCTGCAATACAGTGCTCCTTATCCGTTGTTATATCAATTTGTTTCCCCTCTATATGATTAGCGGAACTTGTCTGTATAGCACTAACTTGAAAAGATGATTGTTCACTAGATAAAAAGATTTCACTTCTTTGATTTTCCGAAAGACCATTTATGTTAAACAAACCCTTCGCAACAATCCCCCCCGCAATACTTTTACCAAAAGTATTGTTTTTGTCTTCTTTACCATTTTGTAAAGATTGAATTTGATAGTTACCATTAAACAAATATCGATAGTTATATACTATTTTCCCATCAATTTCTGTAGTTGTAATGGCATTTTTAAACTCCTCATTCGCATTTAAATAATTCCCTAACACATAACCAAAAAGACCAGCAGTATATACATTGGCTTGACTATTGCTATCTAATGATTGAGCTGTAAATAGGGATTTTTCACTATCACTATTATCAAATTGAACAACTCCGACATCTAAATTAGCATTCGCATATACATATCCTACTAATCCTCCGACATATGCATTGCCAATATTCATACTAGCATAGAGTGTTTGTTTTTGTTTACCATTAAAATGAATATGATTGATTCTTGTATCCTTTGTGATGTCTAAATAACCAAAAAGATTTCCCGCATAAATATTACTATTGGTATTGTAATTTCCCATCTTAAAATTGCTTACATCAATTGAAAGTCCCGATGTATCCACATCAAAACGATTGATATAGACATTTGTTCCATATCCTGATACTAAACCGGCATATATATTATGACTAGAGTTTGATTGAATAATCCAACTTCCTTGATTGCCATCATATTTGACTGTATTCATTTCATCAAGGCCGCCATTCATCTTTCCGGCAATCCCTCCAACATAAATGGTAGCATCATTAGCATGAATACCTGTACTTAATTTTACTGTCACATTAGAAAGTAAAGCCTCATTGATTTGCCCTGCTAGACCCCCTGCATAAATTGTGTTTTGACTAACAGACTCATTTTTACTAATACCAATGCTAGTTGTAATATTCAAATTTCTAACAACTGCTTCTTTATCTAGATAACCAAAAAGACCATAATAATGTTCATCACTAGCCTCCGTAGTACTTAATGTTAAAAAAATACTTGAGATTTCATTATTACTAAGTCCACACATAACACCTCTAAATGGTCTGTTTTTATTGCCAATTCCTGTAAAATTTTCATCATATAAAGATAAATTATTGGCAACTAAAAAGTATCCCGTTTGAAGGCGATCATATAAATTATGATTGATAATAAAATTAGTCTTTTCTTTATTGGTGGTTAAATTCGCATATTCACTAAATTTATCATAAAAATGATCATATTTTTCAATGATGCTTGTATCAGTATCTTTGACATTGTTTCCATAAGCAATAATATCTTGTAAATCAATTAAATCTTGTGCGGTTTCAATTAAAAAACGATTATACATATATCTACCATAATCTTCTGTTGTGGCATCTTTTCTCATCGTTGCAATATGCATATTACAATTAGGAATAAAAGACAAGATATGAGTAGTAGCACCATTTTGAGGTAAAATTTGATTATTATCATCTGTAATAACCCAACTTTGAAAAATTCTTGATTCATTAATTGCTCTAATCGTAACTTCTGTATTTTCCTCTACAATATAGGTATCCACATCTAAAGTACTATCCTTTAGTTTTACTCCTTGACCGCTAACATACACACTAATTGTAGAAACTTTATTTACCGTTAGGGTATATTCTTCGGCCGCATTTACTTTCTCTTGAGGTTTAATGATAAAAGCAATCAGACAAATCACTACGATTCCGATGAAAGCCGACATCACTATTGAGCCAATTGTAAAAATTTTTCTCATCGTTGCTATCTCCTTTCTTTTTTATTTCGTAACAAGATTCACAACTTCTTGATCTACATTTTCATCATTTTTATTAGGCAAATTAGCCTTTTTAATATGTTCATATCCTCCAAACTGTTCATCATATAAAACATAGGTTTCTAAACCATCATTTTTTCTGACACATACTTCAATTTTCGCATCTATTGTATAAGCAGTTGTGGTTGGTAAAAAATTCAAATGAAAATTGGAAGCTTGAGGAATATATATTTCTAAATATCCGCGGTCTTTCTGAGTGTAAACATCAACAATATAAGGTTTTGTAATATCTAAATTACTAGGGTTTTCACCAATACCTATATGAATATCATCTAACATATGAAGATTTAACAAGACATGATCCCAATAAATTGTGACCAAAAATGCTTTAGAAGTATATTCATAAACCTCACCATTGATATTCGCTGTTCTCGGATAATATTCACCATTGCTTTTATAATGTGAATAGATATTACTTGATTGAATATAAAGAACTTGATTTTGTGTTTCAAAAACTTCACTCACAGTTTGAGAAAAAACAATTAATCGATTAGAAACAAGAATATCGATAATAAAAACTTCTCGATAAGTTTTGATGAGTTGAACTACCACAGAAACATTTTCTACTCTTGTCATTTCAGTACTTTCTTCTCTAATCATCTGAATTGTTAAATTATGGGTTTTGCCCAAGGCACTAGAACCCAGTTTTTCATATAGAAAAGTATAATTTCCCCCATCGCTTATTTCTCCATCATTTTGAACAATTGTTGATTGATATTTATATGTATCATTACCAATTTTTTTAGGTTTTCCCCATACATCTAAAACATACAAATCTTCCTCACCACTAGGGTTTTCCATAACTTCGCCTTTAGAGTTATAAAATTTAGAAGGTTTTTCAATTATATATTCAATATCTCTTTGCGTAACATCTTCACCAATATAATTCATCAATTTAAAATTCACATACCCTTTGTTATCTTCTAACGACATACTCATATGATTTCTATCACTATTAAAATAAAGAGAAGTATATAAAGCCAAAATCTCATCTTTTTCTTGTTTAATATATCTTGATGAAGTCGGATTGAATGATATATTGACAAGTAAAAGAATAACAAATAAAAATACTAACATCAGTAAAACATGTAACCGCATATTAAATATTTTTCTTTCTATCATAAAATCCTCCTTCTTTCTATGGATTAAATACTAGATGCAGCATTGATAAATAAGTAAATGGATAAAGTTGCTCCAAAATAGTCATCACTTGTTGTATTTGATAACTGATCATCTAAAATGCAATTGATTTTAAATTCATATTTTACCTTTTCTTGTTCATATGGTGGTAAAGCTATCTTATTAGTCAACAATGAAAATTGTGTTGTTGCTACACTTCCATCTGTAGGTACTTGCCTAAAACTTATTGTACAATTGACATCATACGTTTGCCCTTTTACAGGAAGTGAAATCATTGCGGTGGTAATAGGAAGAAACTCGCCTACTAACCCATTATAATCTAATGTTTTTGAATTATAATTGCTGACATAAAAATGGTAACTTAAATCATCTCCTGGCATTACATTCATTGTTTCAATTCTTTTATCATCATATTCGGTTTCATATCCTACAATTAACTGATTATTTCTAAATAAATCCGATCTTTCATAATTAAAATATAATTTATCACCAATTGTAAAACTAGTTTTAGTTGTAGATGTGTGAATATATTTAGCTAGAGTTGATGATGTGATTAAAACTACACATACAAAAACTAAATATAAAATGAGCAAATATTTTCTCTTCATCATCTTCTCCTTTCTAAATAAAGTATATCTTTACTTACTTGATTACTTTTTTTATTTTTTTATCAATATATACATACCCCTCAATAATTAAAAATCCGCCCAAAACAAAAACAATAATGCCAAATGGTGATTTAATGAAATTGGCAAATCGATTATATTGGTGCCATATTCCTATTTTTTTACCAATAATACATGATACATCAAAAGGTTCATCATCAATATTGTTTGTTTCTTCATTTATTCCCCTTGTTGTAATAATATTACCATCACGCTTTACAATTTGATGGGTAACTGGTGTTTTAGCATTTGGTGGCAAATATGTAACAATCATGCCTACTTGATACTGATCATCTTTTATCTTTTTAGTAATGATCAAATCACCAATCATTATTTCTGGTTCCATACTGCCTGTAGATACCTCAAAAAAAGCAATGCCCCAAACAGTAGTTGGTTGATCTTTATCAATTATTCTTTTTATCAAATACACTGATAAGAAAAGAAAAAGAATAACAAAGAAAAATGCAAGAAAAAAAGAAATGAATTTATAAATTATCTTTAACATTTGACTAGTCTACCTGTTCTATTTTTAAATTAAAAATGATACTACAATATAGTCCATATTGAAGATATCCTAAACTATTTTCAAAATCTATTTTATCGTGTAAAAATGTTTCATACATTTCATATGTATTTCTTTCAACAACTTTTTCTAAACTTTCTAGTGTATTTCCTGCCACATAATTTTCAATTTGCGTTTTTTGAGAAGTTGTAAGATTAGAATAAGCAACCTTCATCGTTTGTCCAACAATACCATTAGTATTAGGAAAAACAAAAGCTGGTTCACCATTTACACCCGTTTGTGATATATAGTTTAAATAATCAAAATAATCATATTCATTATAACCAAGATAATACGTTTTGCCTTGAATTTCATATGTTTGTACTAAACCATCAAAGCCTATATTGGTATCTGATAGTCGATAAGCTTGATATTTTGCTTGAATTCCATCCACATCAGCACTACTTTCTGATACACTCCAATTCACTCTAAAGGTTTTGTATCCTTCCATATCCAAAGCAATGAGTTCTTGAGCTAAATTACTCAAGTCCTTTTCAGCATAAAAATAGGTAATACTCCCATTATCTTTTTCCTCAATGGCTTTATTCAATATCAATTCTTCTGAGGTTTGCAGTAACAACGTTTTATCTATACTTTCATCAATTCTTTCTTGATAATTCGCTTGTTCTTCTAAAGTCAAATTGCAATATTCATCTAACGAAATGATTTCAGAAGAATCTAGTTTTTGATAACTTACAATTTGGGCAATATCACAATGATATAAATAGATTGAAAAAGTAATGGGGTTATTTCCTGATAAAAAATTCCATGTTAAATTTTGTTTATTGATAAAATTGTCACTATCAAGGCGTAAACGAATTTTAGATCCCTTTGCAATTTGTGCTTTTACATCTGATAAATTATAAATCGTAAAAAACCAATTGCCATTCTCACCTGCTTGTGATAATTTAAACCCCTCACCAAGCATACTCACTTCAGTTTTATCTTTTTTTATTGTTCGAATATCCCACCTAGCAATAGTTGAGGTACTAGAATTTGAATCAATAATGGTTTTATATTTAGCAAATGTAGTTGATCTACCTATCTTACCACTAATGGCAAGACTAGTTGCCAATATCAGCAAGCCAAGTAAAATACATATTTTATTTTTTGTTGTCTTTTTATCCATTAGTAGCTCCTTTCTTACAAATTCTTTTAATGATTTGGATAAATAAGTATTGAAGTAATGGCCACAAAGAGGGTATAGGTTGCATTATTATCTATTCCTAATTCTGTCTCAAATTCATCATTATCCACATCTTGCCAATTCCAATCTAGTCTAAATTGTATGGTTTGATTAGATTGAATTAAAATTTCATTAGCATACAATTCATCAATATCAATCCAATTGTTTGTTTCACCACAAAGATATTCATTCTTACAAACCAACCGGTATACAATAGGAAGTGTATCTTTATTATCTTCAGTAAATTCGATTGATAGTATAATATCTTTGGGATTAGGATTGGTAATACTAAAATAATATTCACCCATTTTTCCCGGATATAAAATTTTATCCCCTATTTGGCTACCGAAAATATTCCATTCATCTAAAATAATGTCCCCATCTCTTTCACTAATCACAATTTCTTTAGGTCTTGTTGGATTGCCAGTCGTTTGTAGGCTAACAAAACTAATAAAAAGTGCTAAAATAGCAAAAATAGTACATCTTATAATAAAGAGAATTGACTTTGTTGAATTAAAAAAAGAACCTAAATAATTATTTTCAAGGGTATAGATGTTAAAAAAACGATCGGCCTTAGCAAATATTTCTTTAGTTTGTTCATTATAAAGGGTATATTTGATCTTCCTATTCTTTAATTCCTTAGCAGTTACATCAATTATTGTATTAGAACTAAGAACGGATTTAAAAAATAAATCATCATGGGAAACAATTTGATGTCTTTTGATTTTGGCAACTATTTGGCCATTAGAATCTCTGATTGTGTTGAAATATACATGATAACCTAATAAGCGCTGGGCACTTTTATATTTCTTCTTCATCGTTCTTCCCTCCTTATACTATATTTTTAATAAAATACATTTTGCCTTTTGAAACTATACTTTAGTAAAAATATATCTTTTCATCCATCCTGTTTAACGCCATAAATATAAGCGCTTTGATAGGCCACAATCTATCTATGCGCTTATATATACTTGTGGCTTTAAATGTATAACACTGAAATACTAGTCAACTTGAACAAATACAATTGTTGCATTAACCTCTACAGTAGATGCTGCTAATCCTAAAGTTGTATCAGCCGTATCGTTACTATCAAATGGCCATTCCCAAGTGATTGTAACAGTTACAGAAGTATCCATATCAATCGTTTGAGTAGTTAAACTAGGTACGGTAGTAGATGCTTCGCTAGCACTTTCTTCATTTACTTGAATTGTATATTCAAATGGTACTTGTGCACCTGTTACTTCTAGTGTTAAGTCAAAGGTTGCATTAACCTCAGAAGTATTTTTGACTACAAATTGAAAACTACCCTTTGTTCCTGGAGCAATTTTATTTGCTGCTACATCAGTTTCTGAAACTCCATTTGTGTCTAAAATAGTATCAAATAAATTGAATGCAATTGTTTTATTTGATGATAAATCAACATCTGATAACGTTCCTTCGCTTGTTCCATATTGAAAAGCCCATTTAGCAACGCTTGCACTGTCATTACCAGTTACTGTCGATGTATATTTAGCAAATGTTCCAGATACTAAAGTTAGTGATACGACAAAAACAAAAGTAATAACTAATCCTAATGTAAAAATTTTATTTTTTTTCATTTTTTCCTCCCTTAAATTTAATATATCAATTTATATATGTATTTTCATGTGTGGCCATGTGAATACCAAAACTTAACGAGATGAATCTTTCCATCCCTTTTGCGCCTTTTCTGCTTTCAATTGTGCTAGTTCAGTTTCTAATTCGGCGTTTTTTGAATTAGCAAGTTGATTTTCTTTTTTCTTTTTTACTGTAGTCAATTATCTTATTAATTTCGTCAGTAGTAACTGTCAGGTTTTCTGCGCCAGCATCACTTCTTGTAATGTCATGCACGTTGTGCCCTTGGTACAATGCTTG
>ENA-OPSS01000016-OPSS01000016.1-human-gut-metagenome-genome-assembly--contig:-NODE-16-length-19470-cov-1.517332_pt1 | contig 19470 bp, 9 predicted proteins | sample MGYA00241461_ERZ501914 | MGnify/ENA primary metagenome ERZ501914 (study PRJEB25962, sample SAMEA2042401) | human gut metagenome | biome: human gut; feature: human-associated habitat; material: faeces...
TGTATTTTCTCTTCATAAGGCAAAGATAAATATTTTATTTGTAATCACGGATATAATGCCGGATTTTATTCTTTCCCCTTCATCAGGCTCATGATGATGATGCTCCATGAACACGGAAGGACCACTGTGATGACCATGTGCCAGTTCACCCATGACGGCGAGTCCTGCAAGCAAGGCTCCACCAATCTTCGCACCTACATTGGCGTGTGCTCCTGGTACATTCTTCATATCTACTTCATTGAAGATGTGTGAAAAGTTAAGGGCATACTTTAGCCTTATAATCTATAGAATTTACGTTCAAGCAGGTATAAAAAACACCGCTTGGTCAACTCTACGTCGGCACTCGAATCGTGCAAGTTAATATCATCGGTATTTATTCTCAGACATTCTGCAAGTTCAATGAGCTTTGGCCACTTGTTGCCACGTCCACATCCCCTTGACGAAAGCTGACACAGGTTTACAGTAGTCTTCATCGTATCAATCATCTTCGGCCACTCGAATGGATAGATTCCTTCACGTCTTGCAGTAGCATTGATAAAGTTTTTGTCAAAATCGCCATTATGGGCAACACACAAATCACATTCAATCAATTCGTCTATAAAATCATTGAGGGCTTCATATCGATCAGACAAAACCTGTGTAGCAAGAAACTCTTCTGTCAAACCATTCACTTGAACAGCTCCCCATTGCACACGATATTTATTCTCTGGCCATGGGAAATAGTAGTTTACCTCACGTATTGTCTGGAATGTATTACCATCAACGATTTGGAATGACAACTGCAATATGTCATTCGCGTAAGGATTTGTACCTCCTGTTTCTGTATCGAATATCAGTATTCTCATTATGGTCTTTATGTTTTATCAGTACATCAATCCTGCCTTCTTGTATCTGGCAAGCCGTTCAACAATGTCATTACGATTCTTATGATCTTGCTCTTCTTGTTGCTTAGCAGCCTTGCTCTGAGCTTCACCTTTTTCGATCTGCTCACCTCGAAGCATTTCGTAGGTGATGAAGGTCTTCATTTCGCTGTTTCCATCAGGGAGTTCTCTACCAAGGGCGATACCACTTGGGTAGGCACAGAAGATGCCATCTGGATATTTCTCACTGCCCTGAGCATCTGAATTAAGATGGATGTTCTTCATAATCCAATCCTTCATCACATCCATCTTCGACATGTCGGCTGGCAAACCAGTTCTTTCTCTGTAACGGTCAAAAAAGTGAGGGGTAAAGAAACACTTCTCTGCCTTTGCCATTGGATTGGAATCGAGGTACAGGAATCCAACAAGATGGAACCCATCCGATTGACGGTACAATCCAAAGTACATATAATCGAGCATTCGCTGTTTTTTACTTATTGCCCAGTCACGGCTAAGCATGTAAATCAGGTAGTCAATCCCACGATTACCCTTCACCATAACAGGTTCATAAATCTTTAATCCTTGTGGTTTTGTCTTCTGTAAGATTCGCCAGTATTTTGGCTGAAGGTCATTCATCTGATGATAGACGAACCGTTCATCAAAGTCAAGAACCCTGATTATGTCGTTATAGTCGAATGTATCTGTCACGATTGATGGCATGATCTTCTTAATGGATTATTGTTTACACCAATACAGCTGTTGCTGCTGCACAAATCTGACCGACACAGTCGAGCTCACCATTTTCAAGCATGGTGACACCTATAGCTTCAGCCTCGGATTCATCATAAGCATCTACATATATTGAGACTTGTTCATCCAGGTCACTTATCAGTTCTACCAAATATGTATTCATTACCTTAATCCTTTGAGGATATTTCATCGAGTTGTTCCTTCACCTTATACATTTCCAACCTTTCCTTCAGGAACTTGAAAATTGAAGGGTGAACAGAGAACTCATTTATCTTATTCCAACCATCGCCCAATGAACAAATCAACTCATTAACAAATGCTTCATCAGGAGTCTTATCGCAAACCAATTCTCGAACATGAACCTTATTGTCAATAGAGCTAAAATTGCCACTTGGATTTGGACCTGCACAATACATCCATGTATTGGGTGAATACTTCCAATAATGAACATTGACACAAGCACCCAGAGTTTCCTCTCGGCGAGAAGCTGTTCGGAAGTCCTGACCTTGCTTGATGTCGTACTCTTTAGTTATCAAGCGCATGAGATCCCTTGTAACTCCGTCTTCTTTACCAATAATCTTAATATCCTTATAGAACTGATTGTGTAGAACACCATCCTTGTTTTCACGCATACGTTGCTGGCAAAATGTCTTTGCATCTACTGACTGCACATTGTCCATCAACAGTTGGTATGCTTCGGCTGGCACAATAGTGTCCTTTAATTCTTTCAAAGCACGAGTCATCTCATCTAATTCCGGGAAGATATACTCTTCGGTATCATAAATATTATACTTGACCCCACCCTTCTCGATACAATAGATAATATCCTTGTGATATCCCTTTTTAAAGTCAGGTATTTGATATTCGCGCATCTCGAAATTTGCGTCCAGTACAGAGATAACACCATCCTGTGGTATTTTTTTCTCAATATCTCTATAAGAAAGCTGACCATCATTATCAATAGCCATTTGAACAAAGTAGTAGTCCTTGCTTTTAACCTTACTTTCTGCATAGGTTATAACGCATCCCTTAAAACGCTCAATCATAGCTTGCGGCAAAGTTGATTGCAGACAGCTTTTCTTAATCAGAATTTGGCGAAAGATATTTTTGATTGTCGCATCATTTATCTCTGAACCTATCATTGAATCTTGAACAGGAATCAGCTTCTCCATTAGATCCAACTTCTCCTGAAGGCGATGTCTATCTTTTGACCTTCGTTTTGCAGTTGACAATTCAGCCTCTTGATCCTTATCTCCAACGATACGAATACAGATTCTATTCTTACCCTTGGTCTTGATGAAAGTACCTTCAAAGCCAGTCTTAAACAACTTATTGATGTAAACTTTCGACTTGTCCTCTATCAAAGCACGACGTTCCTCTACGCCCTCTTCTTTGGTATGACATGAAATGTCTATCCAGGAAGAAGAAAGCATATTACGAACCAATTCATCTTCATTCTTAAACTCAGCTTCTTGCGACTGTAATAATTGAGGATCATTATAAACAACAGGATATACCGAAATGTATTTAGAGTATGTAGTCAAAAAATCATTCAGTACAGAAGAAATAATATAAGCCTGTGATTCCTCCAAATGGTCAATATCACTGAAATCCAAGAACGGAATACGATTTTTATTGTTCTTTCTGAATATGGAAGGATGATTATAATACTCTTTGGTTCCTTTCTTCTTTTGTGACGAGAAGTATATGCGTTCATCACCAAATTCCAGATGGTAAACTAAAGAATCCTTCTTCTTGGAATTTTCAACCTTATCAGCCTCAGCAAAGGTACTGGTATGGGCTTCAAGCAAACCACCATAGGCAAACTCCAACTGTAAACCAAGTTCTTCACCTTGCTTTTTACCTTTATTATACAGGCTACTACAAGTACCACAGATGAGCTTACCATGTGCGTAACTTAGAGTTTTGTCTCTATTTGGCATCATGGATAGCATCAGGTTAAGCATGTTGTGTGGATAAATTCCTTCCCTATAGCCCGGGTTATAACTGATTTGCTTTATCTTAACATTAACCTTTTCAAGCCGTTCTTGAAGCATGGCTGTAGTGATACTTTCCTTCTTTGCCGATGCAAAAAGGAATATGCGATGTTTGGTTGGGGCATCTGCATTTCCTTCTTTGACCATCTTATTGAACGCACAGACAGCACTATTAGGGCACAATCCTTCCAATTTACAATAAATACCTAAGTTGTTGCCAAAGTCATATGCATTGGAGTATTCTATTTTGTACAAGTCGAAATCCTCCAGGAACTCATCCCAGAGGAAATTGACTTTTATATGATTGGTTCTTATCTTTTCCATAGTTGTTTACACAATGTTTAACTTTTCGAGGACTGCCTGAACGTTTTTGTCAAGGATAGCACCTGTCTCAACGTCAATCAGACCATTGATGATTGGCAGGTTCGCACCACCTTCAAGTTGTATGGTATGAGTAAATGAATAGTTGCCAGCATATCGAGGAACATTGATTACAATATAGCTACCACCACATTCTCGAATTTTTCGCTCCCAAGACTGGGCGTTGACATGCTGATTAAAGTCACTATCAGACATAAATTTCACATCCACATATAACTTATCATTGACTACCCAGTCAGCACGCTCCCAGATTTTTTCAGGAAGTGATCCTACATTACATGCTGCATTTTCAAGAATTGCCTTGAACACTTGCTCTCCAAAGTAACCTGTATATACCTGTTGAATAACTTGTGGCGAAATAACCCATGATTTACCTTTCCAAGACGTACAATATCCATTAGTCTCAAAGTATTGTCTGATGAACCCTTGCTTCATGATTGCATCCAGATGTACACTTGCATCTGAATAACTTCGATTTTTTGCTTGTGCTTCAACAGACTGGATATAGAACATTCGCATTGACGGGTCAATATCGTTTCTATCGTCAAACTCAGGATGTTTCATTACATACTCACGTATCGAATGTAATCTTTCACGTATCTGACAGGCATACTTATCTGTACCCTTGAAACTTATACCGACCAACTCACTGATGTATCTATCTCTACGATGCTCATCATTGTTGAACGTAATATCCGATTCCTCCTCTTTGCCCTCAAAGCGGTCAATGATATTTTGATTTTCATTGATAGCTTTCAAAACATGTTTGAGCAGGTCTGTCTGTACCTTTGGTTTCTTTGCCGTTACCATAGAGTAAGCCATATCCTCACCAATAGCAATATGAACAGACTTATTGTAGATGGTTGAGCGAGTTATACGCCCCAAAGCTTGTACAGCCCATCGTAGGCAAAAAGCATCAAAAGCAGGAGTTTCTTTCAATACAGCTTTGATTTGAATCTCTCGACCTTTCATGATTTCGCTCAGTTCATCAACAACACGGTGGTGTCTGCGTCGAAGCAATGCACGTTGGAAATCAGATTTTTCTTTGAGTTCTAATTGGTTGTCTGTGCCCAATATACTCAATGATATACAAGCCTTTAGGTAGTCATCTACTTCAATCAGAGGGATAAAGTTTGTGGGCTTATCCATAATGATACCATCGAAATTGCATCGTGTATCTTTACGATCTTTGGTATTTGGAGCTTCCAGACAATGTTTTTTTCTGTATTTGCTATCCGTTTCAAACAGATAATTTACGCCCACTGCACCTGACTGGTAACATACGAAGCAGAACATCTTAAGTTTAGGATCTTCCTTCAACAACTTCTCTACTTCCTCCAAGTCCCTCTTGAAATACTCTCCACTAAGGAAGCATACATTCAGTTTAGGATATATATCTGAATATCTGCGTGTGTTCCCATCATCAATGGCATGTTCATCCATTGAATCATTATCGAATTTTTCTCCACGCTTGGTTATTCTTGCTTGTTGAAAAATGTTCAGTGCCTTCTTTATACCGATACTACTCTTACCTGTATATGAGAATGGCTGAAAATAGAGCCATGCCTTTGCGTCAGGATTTTCAATAAAATCCATATAGTGGCTCAGCATATTCACCATTCTGGCAGAATTGTTCTTATCAAAGGTGTTCTTGTCGGTAGAAACGAAGTCAAGACAATCTTTGACAGCTTGATTACATTTGCCAAGATACACCTCAATCTTTTCTTTTGGATTTGTATTTTCCTCTTTATAAATTGAGAACTTTACGTCAGGATTGGCATAATTGAGGGCTATATAATCTTCGATTCTTCGCAATGCATCATTGTCAATCTTCTCAACCTTTACGCCTTGTTTGGCTATATAGTTGAAGTCGTAGTTGTGAACTGGACTCTGACTGTCAGCCGTAGCACTACACATGATTACTCGGTTATGGTTGACCGAGCAACACGTTCTCAGGCATACACCTCATTTCGTGATAATCGAAACAACAAGAATAACGGTCATTGTCAAGAGAGTACACCTCTATGAAACTTATACCTTTATCATAGATAGATCTGCTCTCGACCTCTTGGTCTTTTGAGTGAGGAGTTTCAAAGTTTGTTCCACAACGCAACTCTTGTAGAGCCTGACGGTATTCTGTATTACCTTCATTTATACCCATATATTTAATAATATGGTCAAAGGCACGCTCACTCTCAAGATCTACAGAAGTCTCGTAGCTTTTCTTTTTACGGAGTTCATTCTCTATTCGAGCATACTCTTCCGCATGTTTATCTACTATCTGAACAAAATTCTTCAGGAAAAGAATGATACGATTTGCCGCAAACGATAGGGTTTTATCATTCTGGCTCTTCAACATTTGTTTTGGTTGAAGGTATGAGACATTCTCCTCTTTCTTGTTGTGGATGGACAATACGAAATTCTCTGCTGAAAATGTCTGGTCTTCATCATAAAAGATGAAATTGCCGCGATTGACATTCTCATTCAATTCCAAGCCACTAAGCATCTTCTGAGGAGCTATGTCATCAATCAGATATTCCTTCTTCTTTTTTATCGCTTTAAGCATTGCCTGAATATTGTCTTTATGTTCAACCCATTCAGGCATCCTTTGCATATCCAGAACCTCTTCATAGTGCTCACAGATAAAATAGCACAAGCCCCAGAAATTAAAACGTCTTCTTCTACCACATTCACAATCGAAGAGACGTTTCATTGCAGCTTCCTTTACGCGGTCGGACTCATCAATAATGACAAGTGAGTCCTCGATATGCTTCCAATAAGGCTGTGTGCCCTTACGCACCAATTTAGGTGAAGCTGTTGTGTGCAGCTTGGATGCTGTCAACGCAACGATCTTACTCTTATAAAATAACAATTCTGGGTATAGTTCCTCCAGTACTGAATATTCTCGAAGGATATGCGAGGCTATAACCTCGTCAGTTTCATTCTTATATTTCTGACGAATTGGAGTAAGGGCTTCTTTGCGCACTTTATCAATAAGACGCGAACGATTCTTTGCAATTTCCTCAGTAATTTCTTCTGTTACATCATTATAAGTATAAAGACGTTTCAAATTAGCAAAAGCCTTATCCCCTTGAAAAAGAGGATTTGCTTCCATCCTCTGAAGGATGGCAGGGTCAGTAAACGCTCGTTCCCATTGCTCTTCTTGCGAATAAACACGAAGAATATCATGCTTCTGAAGCTTGATACCGCTCCTGGTTAAATTCTTCCTTATGTCTTCGATTGTTGCATCCAACTGTTTCTTGGCATCTGTGACATAGAAGATACGACGGGCATCTTCTTTCTTCAATTCTTCTGCCATCAACAGGCATGAATTATATGTCTTACCAGAACCAGTAGGTAATGGTATCACAAATAGACCGCGTTTAGGTTGTGCAGCCTTCAGCAGCTCTTCAAATATACAGTTTTTCAAATCCATATTTGGTTTAGTCTAAACTTCTTTGAAGGATTTAATTATTACGTTTGTTCTGTACAATACTTTTGAGTTCATCTACATCCATTGCCTCTTTTTTTCTGTGAACCATAGAATGGCAATTTGAGCATAAAGCGACAAGTTCTGATTGAGGAATCTCATGTTCTTCATCATATGTCGATATAGGACGTTTGTGATGAACTTCAAGGAAACCTTTGCCTATCTCACCATAAACTTTCTCAAAGTCGAAGTCACAGATATAGCATTTATATCCTGATTCAATAAGACAACGTTCTCTTGCGGCACGATTTCGTTGTCTTCGGAGCACTTTTGCCTCAGTTACACGACCTTCAACCTGTCGTTTCTCCGCTTCTTCCTCTGTCTCATCAATTGAAGGTTCATCGACATCAGGATTAGTAAAACTATCCAAATCTACGCCAAGTTTCATGGCATAGAAACGGATGTAGGCATCCAAGGATTTAGAAGAAATATAACCATAGGGAGCTGCAAGTATCTCTTCGTCTGATTTGATTTTGGCAGAATAAGATAGCAATTGCTCTATTGTGTATAGATCATCGTATATGCATTCAAAATCTACACGAATATGTTCTTTAATCAATGCTGGCAGATTATTTTCTGCCGCATTGACTAAAGTATTCAACATAGTTCCTTTCATACCTTCATTAACACGAAGATAAGTACGGAACTCTTTGTGTATCGCTTTCTGTTGTTCTGTGAGCATGATTAGTTAGCCTTTTGAATGATAACATAATAGAGGACATCCTCATTATTTCTCGTTACATTAACTGAACCATTTAGAGAATCAAGATTCATATATTTACTATTAGACTTATAGCCGCCACTAATACCATGGTCAGGACGAATCTCTACCTTGCCACCATCAGCGGTTTCAATCTTAAGCCAACGATGATGGTCTGCATCATTGAAGGAATGCTCTGGATCTACACCAAGAACTTCATTAAACAGATTATCTGTATATTCATCAGCATCATCTTTGCTTTCAAAATTCATATTGATATAAGTCCAATCACTGAATCGATCGTTATTACATTTTCTCTTAGGAGAGTCAAGTTGCAGAGTGACATTGTCGATGGTAAATCCAAAGAGTTTCTTCATCTCATCAATGAGATAAACCAACATCAGACTTGCCAAAGCACTATTCACGTACATATCACTGAATGTAATATCCACATGTTTACCACCCAATACTTCAACCATCATGTCTATGTCCGGTTTCTTTAATACAGATGGTGCTATCGCGTGACTGAAATAGTTGCGAACTTGGAACATGGTTGCATCGGTAAGTCCTTCTCGCACAACCTGATTAGGTGAAACAACATATGTAGGTTCATCCTGTTTTGCAAAGGTTGCAGGATTTTCATCAACAAAGATATGGCTGCAATCCTTACCCCAATTGTTTGAGAATGAGATTGCATGATTCTTTTCAGTGAAGTATCTACGAATCCTTGTATCTGACTTCACAACAATAGCAGTCTTAAACTCACCCATATCCTTTACCAATTGTACATTACAATCAGGGAACTTATCTTTCAAGTTTATAAAAGGTAGTTTTTCTGTAATAGAAGAATACAATTTTGGATGATATTCAACATTCAGATTTACAGTTTTCCCTGTAGTAACAGCCCTGTTGATGTATTTACCCATCTCAGAGCGGACACTCGACCAGTCTGTAACTGCTGTATCATCTGTGATGTCAGATACACAGAGCGTGATTTCTTTTACATCAGAATCTGCAATAGATTGTTGTAATACAGCTTTCATAGACAGGTATACCACCTTAGCATTAGGACTTTCATTCTTTACAGATTGAGGGATTTCAAGAGCCTTGTTCTTTTGTCTGTTTAACCAATCAAGAACCTTTGCTTTGGATAGAAGGTTGGCATAGCAATAATTATTTCTATCTACCAAACACTTTGCACAAGCACCTCCATCCACATGACATGTACATGCAGATTCCTCCAACATCTTTCTTGCCACATCGAAGATTTCTTGACAGTGGACAGGGTTCATCAGTTTCAAAGAATATCCACATCCACCCTTAGCAGTATCATATATGAAGAGTACCCAAGAATCGATTTCCTGCTTAATGCCAAAATCCACCTCGCCTCCATCTATACCCTCACTTAAAGCCAAAGCACGTTTAAGGACAACGCCAAGTGAATATACCAACTGTTCATCGTTCTCAAATTCGCTTGAACCTGCATCCTTCTTGAAACGAAGAACGACATAGCATGTCGGATGATTGCCTGTAAATACAACGTGGCGAGCTATATCCTTGTCGTTAGCTTCACAGTCTTCACCCCACAATCTTTTATGCCCTGGGCGAACGGCATAAGGAATCGTGTCTTTTGAGTTAATATCAGAAAACTCTACAGCAGCTCTACCACATCGTTTACAGAATGCGAATCCATGTCCATTTCCTACATTGTAGAAAAGAATATTTCCTGATTCGCCACTACTTACCATCTGACACATGTTAATTTCCTTGCGGTCATTCCAATCTGTCTTTAGAAGCACTGGACGAATGTCATAGAAACGCTTTTCTGTTTTTTCCTCACGAGAACTATCTACATTCTGATCAGTTCGGAATCCGACAGGCTCATATGCTAAAGTATATGAACCATTGTCTCTATCAATAATGCCATGATATGGATTCTGACAAACAGGGCAAACTTTGCCTTCAGACAAATCCTTTCTGTAGTCAGTATGACCGCAGTGGGTACAATGATAGATAGCTCTTGTTTGAGTTTCTTCATTGTATGCACCGAATAAAGTCACACCTGCTGAAACATAGTTCTTTTCATTAACAACAACCGTTTGTTCAGGAGCATATTCATTCAAGGCTGTATGAATATCTCTACTTGCAGATGTTGCACGTTTCAGATCATTTATTTCCTTTGTAATCTTGTTAAGTTCTTGCTGCTTATTGAACCTATCAACGTCTGAAGTTGTTGCTGCAATTTCATTCTTCAATTTTTCTGCCTTATCGAACAAACGATGAAGCTTTGCTGATTGGTCTCGATCTGTAAAATCGAAAGTAACTACGCCTGTAGGCATATTAGCGTTAGGAATAAACTGGTGTTCTGACAGATAGTTAAGAAGACTTTCAGACTTGGATTTTCTGATCTGATTGCTGATAGCCATTTGCCTTCTTTGGTCATTTGCAAACTGATTAAAGGCATCTGTCAATTCCTTCATGACATCATCATATTCTTTCTTAATCTCAGCGATGCTCTCGATAGTTTTACCAATCGAGAACACTGCATTTGAGCCAAACACTTCATGGAACTTACGTTCTTCTGCAGTATTGGTACTCATATCATTCAAGAAATCGATGAAGGTATCACAGGTTGAAGACATAAATTCATCTATGCTTATATTCGCCTGAATACCAGTGCCATTATCACAAATAAATTGCCTAAAGAAGAACGAATTGACGTGTCTCTGGATAATAGTCTGACTTGGACGCACCTTAATCATGTGGTTTGTTGTCTGCAATGCCCACATTGGATTATCAAAGGCATGTTGTCCAACAGGAGTATTATTACATAGAGAGAAAGCGATTGCCTTGCTTTGCCCCATACGACCAGCACGACCAACTCGCTGTAGATAGTTTGCAGCTGTCGGAGGAACGGTGTCCATCAATACAACATCTATATCACCTATATCCACACCCATTTCCATGGTCGTAGAGCAGTGAAGGACATTTATAGAAGGATTTTGCTGACTGAAAGACTTCGTGTAATCTCGCAACAATTTCTTCGATTGTTGAGCTGAATGCTCAGCTGCTATATAAGCAGGAGTTTTCTTATAAGTGTATTTGTGACGGTCACTCCAAAGTCCCTTTTCAATAAGGTTCTTTACATTCTCGTCGCTCTCCATCCATGATGGAACCTCATCATTATCTTTTGGACGACAAGGCATTGTTATCTTCTCTTCAGAACAGAGATAAGACTCAAATAACTTTTCTGAAAATTCACCAACAATCAAAGGGCTATAGCCACAGAATGTAGTATCAAGAAGCTGATTGGTTACAGGACAAAGCCATACCGACTCTGTTCTCTTAATACGACAAACATTATTTCCTTCTCGTCCTGACAAATCAAGGAAATAGCAACCTACATAGCGTTCATCAGCATGTGATGATATGTTTGGATTGTTATATCCATCCGTATCATCAGCTTTGACTTTTGTTAATATTTTATTATCAACCAACTGGTTGAATGCATCGTTTACTATAGCTTCAACAACATTTGCATTCTTTTGCAAATCATCCAAGTTATGAATCTTTAATCCCGCACATAACATGATGACAATACGAGGTTGACGGTGAGAGACTGTCCCATCGTCTTTCCTGTTCAATAATTGCCATGCCTTCACATTCTCCCTCTTATCATCTGGAGCTGAGAACGGTGTACTGATATTACTATCACGAACATACTTCCTCTCATCATCTACCAAAGGTTGAATATGGTTGTTAAGTCGAACGAAATAGTCCAGGCATAGTTTCAGATAATCCTGCCAGTCTTGATCTTTTAATTCAATATTGTGCTTGTCAAGATAGTCAACAAGAGTAGCTGGTCGTTTGATATTCTTTAGTCCTGGATATACCAAAGTAAACAAACCCATTGTTTCTGCATTGGTCTCATAAGCAGGACGACGAGCAATAGTGCCGCGCATCAAAGAAGCTTTGTATGCATTCTTGTTTTTAGCGCCATCAGATGCTGTAAGATGATCAAAGATAATATGATTATAAATCTCATTTGAGAATGCTTCCAAAGTAATACCTTCTGGCGATTTTGGAGCATTATCAATAATCATCTTTGTCTGTTCTGGGGTCAAAGTAAGGCGAACAGCTTCAGGCAAGGAAGCAAGCGGATCTACAGTTTGTAGTTCTGCCAACTTCTGCATTATATTCTCATTGCATTGCTGCCTCTCAACATTGATATTAAAAGTTTTTGCTGAAATAGCAGTACCCTGGCGGCTATCAGTAAATGCGATGTACTTGCCCCATGTGTGACCTTTTGGAGCACACTCACGCAAGAATACTGGAGAAATAGTCTGGTTGATGAAATTGATAGGGATTCGGAAATGCTTAAAGTTCAGTCGCTGACCTTGTGCTAGTTTTCCACATGAAGGGCAATAGGAATGTCCCTTTTCGCCTTTTTTCCCTTCTTTTGCTACTGACACCCATTTTCCTGTATTCTGTAGATTGGAAGATAGTACAGATTCCTTGATATCCAAAGTTTCATGATGACCTTCATTTATAGGTATGAAGAACTTTTCCTTCTCGTAAGGTAACAAGAAGAAAACGCTTGGGTCAGAAGAGGATGTCTGCTCATCCAAATCTTCTTGGTCTGGATCCAAATCAATTGCGAAGTAATCATCGCGGTTCATGCCATCGTCGCATGGAGCTATCTTGTGCGTGTCACGATCACTTGTTCCCATCAAAATGAATCCTCCACATCTCTTACATTGAACTATCTCCAGCAATGGAACACTACAATCTGGACATACCGATGCTTTGTATGTAGTAAGATGACCGTATATTGGCTGAGCTTGATTGACTCCCTTGCAATTCTCATTTGCACAAGCATACAAGCCACTTATAGCACGCATGAAGAAATGTGCTCGAAGTGAAAGAACAGGAGTCTTGCCTTGCGACATTTCACACAAGCGATCCAATAAAGTTAGGGCAGGTAATAGATTTGTCTTATCGAATGGCATTTCAGGGTATAACCACTCCCACATCTGTTGAAGAGTCATACCTGCTACTTCATTAATTTTGTTACGTAGGCTGATTACTCGCTCTACTTTTGGCAGATCGTTCTGTTCAAGTTCTGCCGCAAGTGCATTCTCATTCAGAGGCTTAACCAATCGCTTACCACCAATGACCTTAATTTTGTCAATTGACTGACCGGTCACATTTGAGATAAACTCTGCCAATGATTGTGCTCCTTCTTCTCCACCAATGGTTGCAGATGTACAAGCAAAACGTATATCATCTGCATTTTTCCCAAAGGCATCAAGTATTCTCTTGATCTGATAGCCGAGTTCAACAGCTGCTGAGCCAGAATAACTATGAGCTTCATCAATTACAATCCAACGTAGTTTTCCGGCTGACTGCTTCAGCATTTCCTGGTCTTTCTGTCGAACCAATATATACTCCAACATACTTGGGTTGGTAAGCAAAATCTCAGGACGTGTGCCTTGATTCTTTGTGTCTCTAATATCATCACGAGTCACTACCTCGTTTGGTAGGATTTCGTCGCGACCGTCAGCACGGTACTCTGGTGTATCACCATTATAGACAGCGAAATGCAATCCTGTAGCCTGACAGTATTCTGAAAGACGCTTCTTCTGGTCTTCCATCAAGGCATTCAATGGATAGAGGAAGATTGCTTCAATAGCATTTGTATGTCCTTGCTCATACAAATCACTCAAAACAGGGTACATGAAACACTCTGTTTTACCAGAACCTGTACCTGATGTTACAACAATACTATTTCCTTCAGCCAAAGTTTTCCAGCTCTCTGCCTGATGCTTATATGGAGGATATTTTACTCCGATACCAAGTTTATTGATAACTGTAGGGTTAAGAGCACTGCGCCAACTATCATCATTTGCAGGTTCCCAACCAAAAGTACTTTGGAATACAGGTTCTGCCAAGAGAGGCTCTTTCTTGAAAAGTTCCTCGATAGCAGGACGCATAGGATGATTACCTGGTGACCAGAGGGAAAGCAATGCCAAACGCATGTTTTCCTCGGTCTCTTTATATATATTTTCAAACTTCATGGTCTTAATGACTTAATTTGTTATTTAACGATATTACAAAATGCTGATTTGATGATTTGCAACAGAATATGATGCTTCTGCGTATCTGCTCCTTCTGAGAGAAAAGGTCGATTTCCTTGCGAATATGTGCTGCAACTGCATTAACTCGCTTGTACAGCCATATTTCGTTACCAACCTTTCCTGGCTCAGTATAATTACTGAAGAAGTTTCCAACTTCATCTCCAAGATAATCCTGATTTGACTCTATATAGCCATCTCCAGAAGTTTCAAGCCTATATATACCTTTCGGATTTTTAACCATGGTCTCTGCTAAGTCCTGAATTATTCCCTCAGAGGAAGAACCGTATGCTTCTACCATTGATGATACACAAAGCTCGTCAATCCACTCTGTAAATGAAATCATTACATCGTTGAAGCACTGACCAATGTTTATCATATAGCTTGTTTCCTCATTTAATGCGCTCAGATATTTAATCATGTCTTCACCTGTGTGAGCCATCGCCCACTTGATGTAAATTTCCTGCATAGCTGGTGTCATAGGGTCTGACATGAAACCATACAGTTGATTAAAGATTCCTGACAAATGAGGTTGCAACCAATACCATTGGAAAGCAAGGTCATTACTGAAAGTTTTCAGCTTCTCTTTAAGTATGTCACGTTCATCAGCATCAGAGCATTTCACATACAGTTGGAATGCCAAACATAAGAGTGCCTTATAGTTTTGTGCAGTACAATACAATTCCAAGATTGAACTTACAGGGATGTCATCAGCCTGAACTCTGTCAAACCAACCAATGATTCTTTGCCATAATTCATCACCTAACTTGGAATTATTAAGACTTTCCTGAATTGTGGCAATTGCAGTCTCTCGGTTGTTTGCCCTATAAGAACCATCCATTTCTCTTGATAAGTCAACCAAAGCAGGACAAATGCGTCCACGAGTACGACCGATGAGAATAGTTTTTCCCCATGGACGTATCTCTTCAGGAAGATAATAATAACCAGACTCTTCATCTACAGACATTTCTACAGGAGCAAGATTTGGTTCATCCAATTTCAGTAATTTCAGAACGCCAGTGAACTTTATGGGTTTCCTGTTATTGCCAGTGATTACAACACGTCCTTCTGTAATCTGTTTTGGTCGGAATGGCGATTCCTTTATGCCCAAAGAGATCTTTGTCCCATCGGACAGCGTAAACTGTACTTTAATTTCTGCCTGTAACATGTTTTGTGAAGTACGTTCTATCAGAGAACGTAGTACCTCACGAGAATCAAACAAAGTCAGAAGACTACCTTCATAAGGTATAGTTTTCAGAGCACGTCCATTTTCTATTATATAAAGTTTCTCACCCTTCCAACGTAACTCTCTTCTGACATTACCGTACGTGTATTCCTTGATGTCTTGCCCGACAAGATGATACTGGTACTTATCTATATCAGAGTAAGGAACCCAGCAATCATCTTCAATATCATCACCATATATGTTCTTTATTGAAAAATCCTTAAATGGTGCCTTTATTGAAAGGTCAAATTGGTTCTTGCTCTTACCATCAGGAGTGAATGTAAAGCGGATTTTGCGCGGATCATGACAGTTTTCCTTCTTAATTTCCCACACATCACCGACTTTCTTTTCACCTTCGGTTGTTGAAACATGACCGTGAGCCCATGCCACTCGGATTTGACATGAGTTCTTATCTGCCTTTTGTAAGCTGATGACTAATCCGTCACCTATGTTTATGAACCTCAGTGGTGTTACATAGTTGCCATTGGGATCAATAGCTCGTGCAAAGACCTCTCCATAAGAAGCAGAATCGCACCATTCACTTTGCCATTTATTACGATATTGTACGTTACGACGTTTTGAATCCGTACCATCTTCTGTGTCATAGCAAAGAGTATAGATGCATTTGCTGGCATCATAGAGAGATTCTATAACGTCAGGAACATAAAGGGGATGCGATTGTAGTTCCGTCCAGTAAAGTGAGGCATTCATTCCGAATGTGATTGTTCCATCTTCACCTGTTAGAACAATGTTTTCTGTATAATCAGCAGGAATATGAAGACCTTTCAGATTGGTTGTTCCCCAGACATAATCAAACAAATCTAAGTCTGTGTCAGTTTGAACAAGCCAGCCTTCAGGAATCAGAATAAGTGACTCTTGTCTTCCCATCTGATTACCAAGTTCAAACTTGCCATCCTTATTTCTATATAACAAGTGAGGGACGCTCATATCGAGATCATCTCCAATATGTGCATCTTCTTGATTATGCAAGAAAAGGGCTATGTAATCACCATCCTCATAGGGATGCTTGCTAACAACAGCATAACGGCAGAAATTATTGGCATAATCAAATGTATCTACAGCCTGACCATTCCTTCTAACCTGGACAGAGAAGAAGTTTTGCTTGTCTAAACCTTGTTCTTCTAAAAATACCTGTGGAAGTCGCTGAAGTCCTTTGATTATATATTTCGTGTATATCTTTTTTTCTACAGTATCAACTCTGAATTCCCATGCCAAAGAGAATGGACGAAGTTGATGGCGACGAATCTTCTCCTGTTTTGCCAGTTCTTTGAGATACAAGAACCACGCATCATGTTCGTTGTTGCAATAAAATGGCATCAGAAGGTGACACTCGGCTTCAACGCCAAGGATAAGCTGCTCACAATAGTCTTTCATACATTGACTCTGTGAGGCAACTAAGCCAAGGTTCAGTTCTTCGAAATTGATATGTCGGTTTACGAGACCACGTGTAAATCTATCCCATACCGAGTTGGTAACATTTCCAGTAACCAACTTCATAGGAAGACCTCCCTGGTATAACATATCATTCAAAGGATCTGCTCTACCACCGTCATACTTCTCAATTTTCAGTTTCTTTGCGCCACGTCGAGCTGCTTCATAGAACTCATCGCACAGATTGACGCTTAATCCCGTTGACTCCAAGGCATCATAGACCATCTTTTTGCTATGCTTTCCATCTACATATAGTCTTCGCCAGTATTCAGCGAAGAACAAGGCAGACTCTTTGCACACAGTAATAAAAGGATTCTCCAAGTTTATTACATGTGTGCGCTTTTCAAGGAGATCGCGTAATTCCTTGAACTCTTCATCTGTGATTTTCAATCTCCACAAAGGCAGAGGACATTCGTCAAGTCCTCTCTTCTGAAGTATAGACTCAAAGTAGCTCATATCTACTGATGTTTTTTGAAGTAATTCGATTTTTGGCGCAAAGATAGATTGTATCAGTGCAGCCTATCTGCACTGATACAAATTATTTTATTCTTCAACTTCGAAATCAAGACCAAGTTGTGATGCAGACTCCTTAACGCTCTTTATTGTCGCAGAGTTTTCAGTAAGAGGACTAGCACTCGTTGTCTTGGCTGTAAACTTGATTTCTACTTTCAGATTGTTATTACGCAATGTTTGTACAAAGCTGGTAAACAACTGGGCATAGTTTTCCAATGGAACCTGACCACTAATTGTTACTTTTTTATAGGTTTTGGTTTCAGGAGTAGGATTGCCACCATTGCCTGTACCAGTGTTGCCACCTGTACCTTCACCTGTTCCTGCACCCGTACCAGAGTTACCAGTATTTCCAGTTCCTGTGCTACTTCCGGCATTACCTCCAGGAGTTTCAGGCACGACAGAAGTATCTACCAACCAATAGTCTTCACTGGTAACATCGAGGAATGGCACACTATCATTCTGGGTAATACGCGACCATCTGCCTGGAGCACCAAAAGCAACATTGAACACACCATTAGTGCAATAACGATTAACGGTCTCAGCTATGGCAGAAGGACCAATAATCATTGGTTTGTCATCGAAACGTAAGAATGTCTCATAAAGTTCCTTGACCTGAATAGGACGATTAACGTCAGGGAGCATATTGATTCTATCAAGAAGATTTCTGCCGATAGCCTTGATAATCCATTCCTCATCCATTATCTCGCTCATCAGGTTCTGACGGATTTGAGAAGAGAAATCAGCGGCATAATTCTTCATTTCGTAACTATCAATGCCATCCCTTGCTGAGTATTTGATGACAACATTGTATGCTCTAATGAGTGCTTCATCTACACCACGCTCGTATTCACGCTTTCTACTTTGAACTTCGGTGTTCTGGTCACGCTCCAAACGTCCAGAGTATTCCGTGATAATCTTTTCACATGCCAGAAAATCTCTCAACTTGTCATTCAAAGCACCACGTCCAGCCTCTGAACATGCAAGGTAGAAGATTGTGTTACGCATTACTCGATCGCTATTTCCTCGCTTGGTAGCAATCTCCTTAACAGCATTGGTAAGTGTATAAGAAGAAGCTCCACTTGTAGGCATAGCATATTTAGGATGCAGAATAACAAGGCTCAGCTGTTTCTGTTCTGGAACATCACTTGTAGGACATACGAGAACATTCAGCTCATGGATGAAAGAAGAGGAAGCTTTCAATTTCTTTACGATCTCTGCTTGAACATCTTCAGGCTTTACCTCTGACTTAGCCTGTGCAATCAGGATATTTATGTTTGCCTTTGATTCAAACCAATAAGTTGCACCACCTACCTTGCTTGAATACAGATAATGAGCTACTTGCTCCAGTTTGTTGAGTGCTCCATCAATATCATTGTGGTTGAATGCTTTCGGACGCAAAACACAAAGCTTCAACTGCTTAATATCAAGACCCTTGTTCTGTCTTGCACCAACCGATGCCATAAGAAGTGTAGTTGCAATGCCCTGAGTCATGCGGAACATTCCGATATTACTTGATGGATCTGCATCATCAATCTTACGGGCATTGCTTCCTGTACCATAAACATCGGCAAGCATAACAGTTTCCCAGTTACTACCCATAAGATTGGTAATAGTACCAGTAAGTGAACTCAGGTTTTCAAGGTTCACATCAGAAGTGTGGATCAACGCCTGAGAACCTGCGAGTGAGTCTCTACGCTTCCACAAATCCTGCACTATGGATGCCAAAAGACGAAGCACGCCACGAGTACGCTGGAAACGCGAATCGCTTCCCCAACGCTGACGGAACATTTCTATAAGTTCAGGGTGGAAAGGATATGATTTCTTTATCTTGTTTGCATATTCCATCTTATCGCAATACTCTGGGAGATCACGATAGCGATTATGGAACATGTCCTTATATCGTTTTGCTACAAGGTCAACCACAGCTGTATCATCAATCTGCTCAAACAGACGGCGACGAACAACTTC
>ENA-OPSS01000037-OPSS01000037.1-human-gut-metagenome-genome-assembly--contig:-NODE-37-length-14939-cov-2.339895_pt1 | contig 14939 bp, 15 predicted proteins | sample MGYA00241461_ERZ501914 | MGnify/ENA primary metagenome ERZ501914 (study PRJEB25962, sample SAMEA2042401) | human gut metagenome | biome: human gut; feature: human-associated habitat; material: faeces...
TGTTTTGTCGGCAGCCTCTCAGATTTGCATTGTGCAGGTTTGGTATAACTGACCGAAGTGCATTCAAAGCAAGTGACCTGATAAGGATTTAATGTAGCTCTGTTTCAGCCGGACCTTATCGTCGTTTTGCCGTATTTAGCTTTTAAATAGTGTTTTCCTGTCCTGTAGGAGCAAACATTTCAATAGTATCATGCCGTCTGCTTTTACGCACTCTTACGAATTTGACCCGACATCGGATAAATTCATACTTAATCTTTTCATCGCCGCTTTTGTATCCGCAGTTCAATTTCCCGCAGTTTGGGCAGAACATCGGTATCGGCTTCCAGTTCTCTGTTATCAATACCATCACCTCGTTATAGTCCTTTCTCTTGTATATTCGCAATTTTGCGAATATACAAGGCAAAAAGCATCCAGATGTTTCAGATTAGAGCAAACTCCTTTAATCTGATTTCCATTGCCTGTTTTGACACTTCGAAAATTTCCGCCATCTTGCAGACATACTCGTTCTTTGTCTTACATACAGGGTGCAGGGCATAGAAACAGCGTTTGATCTGACCATTTGGCATAAGAATAGCTTTTGCGAGGTAATTTGCCTGCCACTCCGTTGCGTCTTCGTCGGTGTCGTTGTTATATAAAGCGGCGGCAACGCCTGTCCCGCTGAATATACGCTTATGAATGATATAATGTGCCAACTCGTGAGCTAATGTGAAGCGTAGCCTGCCGTAACATTTTTCATCTTCCAACAGAGCCGCTTCAATAAGCATTGTACCACTTTCAACACGCATAAGAGCATAATCCATTATCTCTCGATTATAAAATGTGGTGATACCACTGTCATAAATCATCCTACCAAGTTCGCGGGCATCATTCGTAAGATACTGATATTCTATTCTTAAACCGAAAGTTTTTTCAATAATGGTTTCAATCGGCACAGCACGAGGGATACCGTTAAGGTACATTTCATCATATTTACTTAATGTGCGGCGAGCGATCGTTTCAAGCGCTTGCGGTCGATAGAATACTGTTGTCATTGTTGCATCCTTTCTGTCCGATAAGTTACTCGGACTCTTTTGTTATACGGCGGATGAAATCCTCCCATTGCTTGTCGGTTACATTGTGCTTCTTTGCCGTTCTAAGTGCTGCCCGAACAATATCCTTTTCCATTATATATTCCGGCAAATCTGCGCTTACAGTATTTCTTGATCTCGCTGCTAAGTCATACATTTCCTCTGTTTCCGCTTCGGTCAAGCAAAGGAGGGCGGGGAGTTTCTCAAGAATATCATCAGGAACCGGTCTGCGATCTTTCTCGATATCGCAAATATATACGGCTGAATAATCCAGGGCTATAGCAAGTTGCCGAGCTGACATTTCGTGTTCCATTCTTTTGGAAATCAAAAAACTTCCGAAAGTGTTCTCACCCATAAGACTGCTCCTTTCAAATTCGCTATTTTGCGAATGCTTTAATCACATTATACACGAACAAATATTCGCAATCAATGGTTTTCTAAAAAGCAAAAATGAGTTGGGCGTTTTTGCACCCAACCCATTTTTCAAGGTAACCTACAAGCCGTTATTTTAAGGCGTTTTTCAGCATTGTGTCATATCTTTCAGCGACAGATTTCGGACTTATTATTTTTATATCTCCATTAAACTGAAATACCCAAGCAAAAAAAGTCTGACTGACCGATACCTCTGTAGTCACCTTAAAATGTCCGCAATCTATCGGGAAGGTTTCTACACGATCTCCAAAACGATCAATAATATAGTTCATTAAATCATTTTTGCACAACAGAGTAACTTTTTCCTTGGTGCCATCGTACATATCGAATACCTGACGGGTAAATTCCGGCAAACTGAAATTATCGGGTTTTTCCACAGCGACCACAGACAGAATGTTAATTCCTTTCATACGGTCAACCCGAAATGTTGTGATTTTTTGATGCTTCTCACTATACCCAACGGCGTAATAGTGATCCTCATTCCAGACCAAGTAATATGGAGAAAAGCGATACCGTTTTCCGTTATTTTTCGGTATTTCTTGTTTATGCTGATCATATCGAAAATATTGAAAAGATATTTGTTTTTTCATATTGATCGCCGTATTGATGCCGTCAACCAAATAATATATTTGTTCATTTAACGGTTTCACTCGTTCAGAGATATACAGGTTTCTTTTCAATTCCGCCGCCTGATGCATACTGCTCATCTTCGACAGTTTCTCTACAAGCTCCGTGCTCTTTTTGGTGGTGATGAATTTTGATGATTCTACTGCATCGATCAGTAATTTTAATTCCGGCAGAGTAAACAGGTGACTGCTCAGCGAATAACGGTTTTCGCGGCTGCGCTCTTCCTCAATATCTATACCAATGTCACATAGTTTTTGAATATCGCCCGGTATTGTCTTTCGATCACAGGATATGCCGTTCTCTTTCAAATATGTAAGGATTTCCGCTGTTGTTACATAATGCTCAGTATCCGTATTTTGCCATAGGTACTTTAAAATATATAGCAATCGGCTTTTTTGTTTAGACATCAATTCACCCCCTGTCTACTCGGAATATAACTATTATAATGCTATCAAATTTTCATTACAATATATTTTACTCAACTTTAAAACACTCCAAAAAATTATTTTTTTCTAACGACTACATATATTAACAATATCATTCCTTCGTAGAGAAAAAATCGCAGTGCTAAAGCCATCCTATTACGTTTAATTATGATAACATTATTTCTAACGCATATTAAGAAAACACTTTAGTTCTGATGCAACTTTTTTTGCATCATCTATAGAGACATAGATCTCAATGCCGCAAGGTTGTTTTTCAAAAATGGGAACGATTGTACTCTCCAAAAATAGCACTTTTTTTGCTATGCAGTTAATTTTGAGCTTTTCCTTTTGAATAAAATAAAAAACGCTAATATCAGAATCTTTCATGATAGAAAAGCGTACTGAATATAAAATATTGTCAAGATATTCGCAGTTTGATATTTCTATTTTCTGTCCTGATTCCTCGTTTTCAATAAAGATAGCTACATCCTTATATAGAACACTTCTACCCATCTTATTTCTTAGATTGAGCAAATATAAAAAGGGAACAATTAAAGCGAGAAAAGCCAAATTACCCAAAATCACTTCACATATCATTGTAAGAACAAAGGAGATCAGCCCAATTGTAAGCCATGTCTTCTTCGCTCTTTCCTTTTTATTTCTTTTAAAAGCAATCTTTCCAATTATCTCCATACAAAAGACTCCTTTGAACCATAATTACAACTAAGGGTACCAACATCTTAAGGATGCTGGTACCCCATTGTTGCAATCCAGACGAGTGCTTAGTTGCCAGCAAGCTGCTGATCCAACTCAATGATCTTGTCTTTGCACTGGTTGATGTAGTCTCTGAAATCCTCAACAGCCTTTGGAACAGTATTGGTAAGAAGACCCTGATACTGCTCTTCATAGACTGAACGAGCCTTATCATAAGCAGCGCCTTCCCAGTAGTTAGGCAGTTCATTCATGGTGTCGTTAACCTGCTTTGCAGCAGCATTGAGATCCTCAATTGCCTGGTTAACCTTAGAGATACATGCCTCGATACCAGCTCTTTCTACGCGTGTTGCCATTTTGTGTCATCCTTTCTGAATAATAAAATTTTTATGTAAAACCTTTCGGTTTTGCACCAATTAAAATGTGAGTTTATTAATCTCATCTTCAACTTCTTGATATGTCTTTTCTGCAACCTCAAGAAGCTCATCAACAGCACCTATAATTGTCACATATTTCTCAACTTGCTTAGCCCAATCAGTATCAACGCTTTCGGTAAACTTTTTTCCTGCAGGAGTTTTCCAATTTGTCTTTAGCGTTTCGACTTCCTGTAAAAGCGATGTCTTAAAATCTTCCAACTCGGTTGCTGTATCCTGTACTTTCTTTCTCATTTCTGAAATTTTAGCTACATCAAATTTCAAAGATGTAGGATCGCCCCATGCCATTTAATCACCTCACAGATTCACATTAGGATTAATAGCTAAAGCTGCCTTTTTCTCAAATTCCGCCTTATCTATATCACCTTGCTCTTTGTATATAAAGTATCTAAAGGTATGTGCGTCTGCTCTCTCAGGATACAAATTCTCTATGTACTCCGCTAAATCGAGCGCTTTAGCAAATTCACCAACCCTAGTGTGACTTAAAAGACGATAGATATATCCTTCATAAAACGCGGGATTATCAATAGTAATTCTTCTTAGCGATACGGTCAATTTTTTATATTCCGCCTTCGCTTCAACTTCTCTTCCAAGTTTATCTAGCGCATGAGCGTGGAAATATCTTGCGGTGCTTTCATAAAAGACTCCAGGGTTAAGTTTGATAAGCTTATCAGCCATCTCAAGTGTTTTTTCATAATTCTCGGTTTTACCATATACATCAAGCATAAGGTAAACAATATCAGAATCTCCGCCAAGTTTAGAATTTGCAGCTGATAAGACTGATAATGTTTTTTCAATATCCTGATCACTAAGACAAACAATAGATTCTTGGATTGCAGCTTCTTTAATAACTGCTTCATAGGTTGCGTTATCCTTCATTGTCTGAATCATTTCTTTTGCCTGATCCATATTACCCATTTCAACAAGAACTTTTAACTTTGACAATGCTAAATTAGGATCTTGCGGGAATCTTTTACAACCTAACTCACAGATTTCTAATGCTTCTGGATATTTACCACGAGCACAAAGAATTTGAGCTCGCAGATCGTATGCTTCAAATGCATCCGGAAGAATTTTTTGCATTTCATCAAGTGTTTCCAATGCTTCTTCGTATTTATCATCTGCAAGGTAAATTCGAGCCTTAAATAGTCTCAATTCCCCTTCAAACGGAGATGCCGAAATTGCACGAGTAATATTTCGTAACGCTTGCGGAATATCATTAACATCAAAGAAAATCCCAGCAAGCAACTGATAAAGCTCTGCTCTGTCAAAGCCTGCCGCTTCTGCCTTATTGTAATACTCAACAGCTTTTAATTTTTCATCTTTAAGAAGATGGATATTAGCTATTGAAAATAGAGCCTCTCCAGATGAAGGTTCTATAACTAATACATTCTTGAAAGCCTCTAATGCTTCATCAAGCTCTCCAAGATTTGCACATGCATTTCCTAAATGGGTATATGCTTCCGCTGATTTTCCGTTTACTTGTATTGCCTCTTGAAATTCTTTTTTTGCTGCTATGTAGTTCGCAGCTGTCATAAGTGAAACACCTTGGCTTATATGGTCATTGTATTTCTCAATATCCATTTTTTAATACCTCTCTTTCTATACCTGAACGCCCTTTTTCTGCAATTGGGTTAGAAGTCCAGGCTCAAAATAATCGTATATGTTGATTTCCTTTAGATTTCCAGAAGCGGGTTCAACATATTTCTTTTGGTCGTAGTCTTCAACAACATCGCTCGAGATGCGTCCGGTAAAAACTATTTTTTTAACACGCTCATCATAAATAACACTTTGAAGTTGCTCAAAAGGGATGCTTACAATAATCCGTGTTGTTGGAGCAGAGTGGTATCTTGTTCTAAATATATAACGAATACCATTTTCTGTAATAATCAGTGTTTCATCTGCTCTCTCGTTAATATCCTTGCTTGAAAGATTGGATAACAATGCTTTTAGGATTATGGACACAAAAACACTTAGTACCGAACAAAGAATTGTATTGGTGATGATTGACGCGCAATCTTTAGTTGCAACGCCTTGAACATTAACAATACTTAAGTTTGGAGAAACAATGCAAACTACCGCATAGATAACACTCAACAATAGCCCCAAAATTAACACCGTCTTTCCCGCAATCAGTAAATTTTTAAGGAATTTAGTATTGTCGATCACGAGAGATGTAATTTTTTTCTTTGTCTCAGTGTTTACACGTAATTCCATATAACTTTCCTCCTCTCTTAATTTGCTAACAACTCATACCATTTAGCACCGTCTTCAATCCAACTAGATATGGTTTTACCGCCCTTGGTGCCAAATTTGTCGTAAATAGAGGTAAACTTAGAGAATTTTCCAAGCCCAGTAATAGATTCCACGGTTTCACCGACTTCAGTTGCAGTCCAATCCGATTTGCTAAGATTGCTATCGAGTGTAGACAGATTTTCCCATGTATCTGCAACATTTTTAAAAATCTTTACGCCTTTAAACACCTTGAAAGTACCCTCAGATATAACCATAGTATCATTTAACATAAAGGACTTGTTATAGTCCTTTACAAAGAAACTCTTTACTGGACTAAATGGTGTTTTTGTTTTAAATCCACCCTTAGTTACATTAAGTCCCATCTCTGCGCGAAGATTCTTCTTAATGTTGTCCCATGTAAAACTATACCCCTTTACATGGTCATTAGGATTCTTGAATCTATAATCTTTAACATTACCAAGGCTTGCAATATTACATACAAAGGCAGTGGTATCTGCAACAACCTTTGTTGTATCAATCGCCTTACCAAAGCCTTCGTAGAAATCGTTTGCCTTTTGTCCACCCATATCGGTTTTTTCCCATTCGCTACTCACCGTTGAAATGTTACCATAGTATCGTGCTGCGCCGGGATTTCCATCGTCTGAGTCTAAAAGGTCTCCACTAAGTGACAAAGCTTTTGCGTTACCTTTAATTTTTGATGCAGAATTTACTATCGTAATCACAGAGCCAATTGCTGTAGCTGCAGCGCCAATACAACCGATTACAATAGGAATTGTAGCACCACCTGAAAACGGAATAGCTACAATAGCCGCTATGGTTCCAGCAATGGCAGCGATAGATGCAACAACTGACGTGACAATGTTCCAAACATACTTGCCATCACCATATTTGAACCAATCGGCAATTTTTTCTACGCCGTTTCCAATTTTATCTCCAACCCATTTAGCTGCATCCGTAAAGTCGCGTGTCCAATCCCACTTGTTAGCTAGATCAACACAAAATGTATTATAAATCCAGTCACCAGCTTTTTGATACCAAGTTCTTTCCTCAATATACATGCTAGCAAGAGAATCAATTTTAGTGGAGACATGGTTATCTTTAGTCTTTGCAGTTGCAACAAGTCCATTAACTGCCTTTTCGTATGTTTCAAAACGTGTTGCCTTTGTATTTAATGAGTTGATTTTCTGCCACGCCAACGACGAAGCCGTAGATGCATACCCTGCCGAATCACTTCCAGAAAGAGACGAAATAGGCGTTGTAATTCTCTTTTTGATTTCAGAGACATAATCTGCTATTTCGCCACGCACTTTCTGAGATTGCTTCACAGAATCCTCAAGATTCCCGTAATGAATATAAATTTCACTCATAATTTCACTCCCAGAAATAAATCGTTCCGCCTTGCGCCTTAATTTGATTTTCAAGTTGCGTTATTTCGGAATCCAGAGTATTAATGCGGCCTTGACATCTCGAAATTTCCTTTGATAGGTTGCCTCGGCATGATGATATTTTCGAGTCCGAACCTGCACCTTTTTCTTTTATGGATTCCATATCGGAACAAATTGTCGTTGTGTTTTTGCCACCTTTTAACCCTTGGGTTAATTCTGTCATGCAAGAAGAAATTTTTTTGTTAATCGCTGTCACATCATCATCTAACTTGTTATCTATATTTGAAACAATAGTTCTGATGGCATTTCTTCTGCCTGCATAGGAGTTAAAGGAGTTTTTCTTTGTTTTCCGTTGAGATTTTAATTGTTCGATTGTTGCCATAAACTCACCTTCCTTTAATACCTACTATCTTTTCCATCCAGTGCTTTTGACAAATCTGTATCTGCCTGAATGTACTCCTCTTGTGTGGCTAAAAGATCTTCTGCTATTTGATGTAAATCATCCTTTAAATCACCAAACTGCTGACTTAACAACCGGTATTTTTTTTCGAAAGTATTCCTTCCTTTTCCGGCCCATGTAAACATCAAATCATTTTTCAGCCCATCCAACTCATTTTTTAGATCTCCCATTTTGTTCGCCAGACTGCGCGCTTTGCTGATTACTGAATCAAAATTGGATGTATCCAGGCTGAATTCTTCATCAGATACTCTTGTATCAGTCGTACTCATTTGCGTACCTCCTCTGCTAATTTGATTCTTGTAACATCAGATCCGTCTAGCAAGAACACATCTCCAACATTAACTGTCTTGTTATTACGAACAGCTGTGGACGGAAGATCGCAGAATTTGAATTCTTGTAGATTGCTTGTAATAATTGCCTTCTTTGAATCCTTGAATTTCTTAAGCAATTCAGGGCCACTATATCCAACTGCAACATCTTCTATATCCGTGAAGATGAACGCAATCCCAAGAGATTTGAACTGCTTAACCATACGGGTATAAATCTCAAGGATTTCTTTAGTAGAAGACATGTATTCAACTGCATCCTTGTTGTTAATAAGGATGATGATCTGTGCACATTTCGCGAGCTGATCGAGTTCTCCATCCATCAGTAATTGATGACGCTTTTCAAGTTCAGGCATCAGACTATCAAAGATAGTTCCAATCTCACTATAGTCAATAGTATACTTCTCGACATACCCTAAATCTGCTTTTGCCTTGAGCTGTCTTTCTACGCCATCAATAATATACATTTCAACTGGCTTGCTCAGTACGTTATGATGGATTGAAGCCATAATGCTGTTAGCCGCCGCGAGTTTCTTACTTGTGTCTTTACCGATGATGCAAAATTCATTCCAAGACTTGAGATCCAATGTAACAACATCAACATTAGCATAATCAAGTGCGATCGGATATTGATATCCGGAAAACTGAACATTGTAGTTGTTGTCAATGTAGTCAAATGTAAGAACCTCAGGAATACTCGGGATTTTCTTAGCCAACTCATTCGGATACTGTGCATTTATTTCATCTACAAACATCTTTACAGCATTAGAACGATCAAGCTCTTTTTCACCCTCGAACGCAATGAACGACTGCATTTCGTATAGTTCTTTATTGAGTTTGCAAAGCATGCGTCCAGGAACATCCTTCGGTTGCATTCTACAACGATCAAATATGTTCATATATTCGCCAGCATCGTTGCATCTAAATGAGAGACGACAGGCGAAATTGGACATATATCTATAACCGAGACCATTGGTAGCCGCATTGGTTACTATGATAGAAATACCACAGGATACACCTTCGCGAGTAAGATAAACAAACTGATCCTCATATGCATCCGCATATACTTCTTTAAAAGCACTAAAATTATCAATCACAAAGAAGATATGAGGCAAATCAGTGTATCCTGCTTCACGATAGGCAGCATAGGAGCTTAATCCACAATCCAAGAATCTTGCTTTTCTATATTGAACCTCTTCGGTTAGCAGTTTGAAAAGGTTTTTGAACTTCTCACCCTCTGAGATAGTTACAACACCACCAACATGGTGAAGAGATTCAAAGTTTTTAAGGTACATCGCACCAAAGTCGGCTATGTAGAAAACAGCGTCCTTCGGCGAATACTTGCCTGCTACGAGTCTAATGATACTCTGAATCAGATTGGTCTTACCTGTCTGAGAAGCACCAATAATCATTGTGTTATCATCACACAGATTGAAATGTGCTAAACCTTGATACTGAGAATCAGGATCATCATAAATTCCCAAAGGAATTGAATCTAAAGCATAATTACCAAGATTGTTAGGAACAGTCAGGTAATCTTCGAGAGGAGGCAGACAGATGTTAGGTAATCTTTCTACACCCTTGCTGCTACAATAAGAAGCAACGTAGTCAACAATAGCATCTAACTGAGTTGTATTTATGCCTTCTGCTTTTTTTCTCTTTTGAGTATATACAGGGTTTCTTCTGCCACAAGAAGACAAACTGTAAATAGAGAACTCTTTGATAGATGTATCATCCATTTTCTCTGGAGCACCACTGTAAGCAGATTGTAGAAGTTCAAACACTTCATTATTGCCAACCTGCATATAAGCACGACCAGGCTCTTTAATTTCGGCAGCCAGCGGAGACTTCAGCACTTCATTACTGTCCTCTTGACTCTGAACCTTTAGGCAGAGTTTAAATCTTGAGTTACTCCAAATCTGCTCGTTAACCTGTCCGGATGGTTTCTGGGTAGCAAGGATAAGGTGTACACCTAAACTTCGTCCAATACGTGCAGCAGAAATAAGTTCCTTCATGAATTCCGGTTGTTCCGCCTTTAATTCAGCAAACTCGTCAACAATAAGAATAAGATGAGGCAATGGAGTGCCAACCTCTCCGGATTTAAACTTCCGAATGTATTTATCTATATGGTTAACCTCTGCCTCAGCAAAAAGCCTTTGTCTCTTTTGAAGCTCAGCCTTAATTGATTTCAGCGAACGATCAATTTCTTTACCATCAATATTTGTTATTGCACCGAGAAGATGCGGCAGATCCTTAAACTGATTTACCATTCCACCGCCTTTGAAGTCGATAATAACGAATCCAACTTCATACGGATGGAATAGAGTAGCCATAGAAAGAATGTAGGTTTGCAAGATCTCGGATTTACCGGAACCAGTTGTACCAGCAACTAAACCGTGAGGGCCATGAGCTTTGTCATGAAGATCCAATGAAATCAATCCATTAGTTGTTACACCAATTGGCGCCGCCATTGACTTAAACACCTGGGACTTCTTCCAACGCTCCTCAAGATTCAGGTCGTCAACGGCAAGAATATTCAACATTTCAAACATCGAAATACTCTTGGTTAAAGTACCCTCCAACGAAATTTCTTCACTGTAAACCGGAGCCAGCAAATCAACAATTTTCTTCGCATCTTCATTCCGAAGTACAGGATATGTAAATTCAACTGTTTGACTGCTGTCGGTTGTAGAGATTAACACAGCCTTATCCATTTTTTCTTCAATAATATATCCACAACCTAACGGAATATCTGCTTCCTTTTCTCCAAAGAAAACAAATGTCACGCCTAAGTCTTTTGCTTTCTCTACGAATTTCGAGATGGGATGGTTCTTAAAGCCATATTCATCATAGAAGAAAACCACAATGTTATTATCGTGCTTTTTGCGTTGCTCTCGAATGGTAAGTTCCTTATACAAATACTCAAAGACAATATTCTTGCTTTCATTATCTGTAATGAGTGTTCTTAACTTTGCATTTTCATCGTAAGTGTGAGGCAACATGCGCAACCAAGAAATACGATCGGCATTTCTTTCTTCTGCAACGAAGACCATTTTTACATCTGAAAAATACTGTCTTGCAGCAATATCAACCACAAGATTTTTAAGAATATTAAATCTATATGTTTCATTACCGACAATGCCTACTGCATTGGCTGATTTAAAATCACACACAACAGGAGCTGAATACACATACTTAAACTCATCGCTAATTTGCTCTGGAATAAGCTGCAGTTCATCTTCGACCTCAAGACGTTCCTGCTTCTTGTACTTAATCTTACGTTTAGCTTCTACAGAGCCATCACCAAGCTTCACGCAAAGGAAATCCGGATCAGTTGTTGTTCTATCAAACAGGCTCGGAGAAAACTCGCCCAAACGCGTAGTTGCTTCCTTTTGAGAAATAAAAATCTTATCAAGCGTCTGCTTCTCTTCAGCTCTAATCAGCTCTATTTCACTTCTCTTTTTTGCAACATAGGCATTGTATTTCTCAACACGTTCCTCGCTCCCTTTTTTGTAATCCTTTTTGCTCTGTTGAAGAGTAATGACAGATGTGACAATTGCCATTACGCCAGATACTGCCGACATAATAATCATTGCTCCACCAAAGAATGCAGTAGCACCCGAAACAATAAGCATTCCAATTGAGGGCAATAATCTTATCAGGAGATTATTTTTAGGTTTCTGTGGTTTTGCAGGAGGATCTAACACCTCAATATCGTCTTTATTAACAATTGTTTGCACTCTGGTGTTTCGATTAAATTTCGGATAGGAATTCTGCTCGGGTCTATCAATGTAATTCAGAGAATTCACGACTAAATCTTCACGGATTTGAGTCCATATCTTATTGCCCTTTAAATAGAAAAAATAATCTGAGATGAAGAGAAAATCGCCATCCTTGATAACATCATTGCTACTCGCCTTCTTGCCGTTGATATAAACACCGTAAGTGGTATTCTTAATATCTACAGTAAAACCTTCCGTATTTTTATTAAGGTCGATTGCATCATCTTTTATGTATTCTCCGCCTATTACAATATCGCAGCTAGCAGACGACCCAATCGTCAGAGAAGATGCGCCGGAAATATCAATGATTCGCTCATATTTCTTCTTTCCATCATCAAAATCGATTAAAAAATCCATTGTGAAAACAAGGTTATCAGACTCCTGATATTTGATTTCCAAAACATCACCGTGAACTAAGTTCTTGGTCATCAGTTTTCTAATGTCGCCAACGGTCAAATAAAGATTGTCAGAGCAATGTACTGACCAGTCGGAACCGTTTTTCACGAAAAGAAGTTCAAATTGGCCAAAGAATAACTCCTTCCGAAGACGAATATCACAATCTATTCCGGTACCGACCTTAACTTGCTGGGCATCGGGGACAAGTTCAATCTCCTTGTAGACAGTATTGCTTGAAAGAGTAATTTTATATCTATTCATTTAACTCGCCTCCTATTCCGTAAAGTTAATAACGCTACCGTTGCGCAGACCAAATTCCGCCAAGGTTTTGTTTCCCTTTAGTAGAGCGATAGGATTTTCAGCTTTTAAATAACAATTCTTGATGTCTGAAGTATTAATATTCAATTCATACGCTGTATTCAGTGCATTAACTAAATCATTTGCAGATATATCCAGCGGCACTTCAAGATCCACAGTGAAGTTTCTTTTTATAATATTAAAAACAATGATTGCAGTATCTTTATTCATTGTGAATCCTCCTTACATAATCAGGAACGCAGCTTTTTGAATACTGTTTTCTTTCGAAAGCGCATCCGGCTTCATGTTTTCATAATGTACAAAATGTTCAATATATTCGCTCACCGTAAATTTAAGCACAATATTAGGCGAAATCAGTGCATTGTCATTTTCTTTGTCAAAATCGTTACAAATAAAGATATATTTTTCTGCGCTTGCTCCGTTGATATTGGAAACGAGAATATTTGTGGCAAGAACGGAAGCCAAGGTTTGTTTGACCACAATAACAACTTTATCAGCAATATTCAGTAAAGCAGCCTTGTCTTCGTCGAATGTGATATCCGCATCGACTACAATAAAATCATATTCTCCGCTTTTTTTGGCAGAAAGAATAATTTTTTCAAAAATTGAGTAGTTCAGCCCCAAGGACATCAACGCTGCCTTGAACGGGGGAAGATAGCTAAATAATTCCTTACGAATAACATGTTTAATATCGGAATAAATAGTATCCGATGCAGAAGTAAGTTTGGCATATATTTCTGCGGCAGTAATCGCAGAATGATTCTCAAGCATATGTTGGAAAACCTGCAGATGAGCTGCGTTAATATAAAGCACACGCTTATAATTTTTAGTCAATGACGCACTTATACCCATAGCTGCGGTTGTTTTGCCTGTGCCGCCGCTGGCGGAATAGAACAATATTACCTGTGTTTCCTGCTTGCCATTGTTTTCAACTTTTAATACATCCGCACTTTTTCCGGTAATCTCATTAAAGATTTCTTTAATGCTTGTATACTTAAAAATATGGTTAATATTCAAATCCGCAGTCTGATCCTCTTCGTACTGTTCGTCCATAACGAAAATATGAGAGATGTTATGGCGCTGCATATCCTGACTGTACAACTCATCGGAGACAATAAGAATATCAGCCTTTTGAGGAGTCGAAAAAAGTGATTCAAAGTATTCGGGTTCCGTAATGATTTCCAAATCCACCTTTTCAAAGAAATCCTCAACGAACTTCAGCTGAAGGGGAATGATATAGTTGATATCGGTATCTGCAATAATAATTCTCGGTTTGGCCACAATTCACCCCTCCTTATCCCATGCTGACCTGAAAGTCGCTGTTTGCCAAACGAATAATATCACCGTTATGAATAGGATAAGGTTGATTCGGCTGCAGCCGGATTTTATTTACATATGTACCATTTGCGCTTTGCAAGTCTGTAATCGTGTACTGACTCCCTATTCTGTTAATTCGGCAATGAGAACGGCTGATCATCTTGTTAAAGCCTATCACGCCATCGCATATTTCCGCTTTCTTGCCGATAACAAATCCATCTTTTGTTACGGCGATCTCTACACGAGTGGGCGCATTCATTGCAATGATGCGCAGTGAACCGGAAGCGGCATTTTTTTCGGCCACAGCGCTTTGTCCGCCGTTTATCTGACCGCCTTCAATGTTTTTTCCGCCTTTGATTCGCGTATATAAATCTTCAACACTAAGTGTTCCGTTAGAAAGATCAGAAGAAAATTGCATCGTTTTGGGCGTTGACAGCGTAGGCGTGTCGGCTATAAGCTTAACCAACCCGGTTCTGAGTTCATTTTCAAAGCTGGAATTGTCCTCATATATATGTTTGCTAAGCGGCAGATACACAAGGCTGACTTTATAAGTTGCAGGGTCTACAAATATATGATTAAATGCAATATCAATGTTTTTACAAGATAAGAATCCGTTAAGATTTACACTGATAATATCGGCAAGCAAATTTGCTATTATTGTTAAAAAACTTTCGGAGTCCATGGACGGAATCATTGACGCAAACGTTTTTAATCCCTTTGTCAGATAAAACATTTGCAGCTTTCCGTTAAAAGTCATTTTCATGCACTTCACAAAGCAACTGTTTGCCTGACTTTGCAATACCTTATATTCGGTAGATAAGAAAGCACTGTTATCATTCAGAATATATGCAAAATTGGAGCCACACTCCATCTCCGTAATAACATTATGTTCAATCAGCACATTCATAATATAAACACCTTTTCATCCAGATGATCGCTATTTACCACAAGTTAAAGCACAATATCTCATTATGCTAAAGCTTCTGATAAATAGTTCTCGGCT
>ENA-OPSS01000063-OPSS01000063.1-human-gut-metagenome-genome-assembly--contig:-NODE-63-length-13174-cov-1.644866_pt1 | contig 13174 bp, 8 predicted proteins | sample MGYA00241461_ERZ501914 | MGnify/ENA primary metagenome ERZ501914 (study PRJEB25962, sample SAMEA2042401) | human gut metagenome | biome: human gut; feature: human-associated habitat; material: faeces...
GGTTTAAAATCTCAAGCATACATCGGAATATCTCCAATCTTGTCGCATAAGCGAGAATTAATTTAAGTTCTTATCTCATCGGAATTAACTCCTTTTACTTTAGCTTCGACTAACTGTGTTCATACATCTGAGTATGTACACTACAATCAAACTATAAGACCTAAATTCTCATTGGAATAATCTCCTATTGTTTGCAGATTTCTATGTCATCCCGACATTTTCTTTACTGCTAATCAATGCTTTATTTACGACTTATATTAACTTTTCGTCAAATCAATATCAGTAACCGTATACCGTCAATTCCCGTTAATAGATTTTATTTTTTGACCTTGTATCGGTTTAAAATCTCAAGCATACATCGGAATATCTCCAATCTTGTCGCGTAAGCGAGATTTAATTTAAGTTCTTATCTCATCGGAATTATCTCCTGACACTTTAGTTTACCTTGAATTTTAGAAATCAGATTGAAATTTACGGTTTCACTCTGTATTATAAGTTTCCAAATTTACATTCCGTTTGAACTGCTTATTAAATTCAGCCTCTTACATTCTTTAAATTCAGACTACTCTGTGTGCCGTTGTATAAGCTGTTCATCCATTGGTTTTAGTATTAACTTCCATTGGACTTATCTCCGTTTCGGACTTATTTTGCTTAAATAACGATTAAGCTTCCATTGGACTAACCACCAATTTTTAGATTTCAATATATATTAAGTTATAATTAAAATTCCGTTCTCCCGAGTATTAAATTCGATAACCTTTAATGCTTAATTGGACGAATTTCAATCATAAGACGTAGATTGCTAAAGACGAATTCGGAATGCTCTTGCGATTAAAAATTAATAAATATGTTTTTATAACATCAAAATAATCAGCTGTTCCGACAAAACAAGTAAGAATTAGAAGATCATCTCTTAGAATACACGGGCTGTAGAGTTAGGTGGCAAGCTCCGCATATAATCTCTGATTTGTTTGAAGTAAGGTTTTCTTGCTTTCATTTTTAAAACCTCCTTAAGTTCTTTTCTTTGTCTATATTATACAGTTAGTTGTCCACATTGTCAACACTTTTATTAAAAATATTTATAATTTTATTTTTAGAAAATCTATTGAAGTAAAATTTACATTGTGTTATAATGAAAATGTTGGGGTGTTTATCAGTCGGCAACTTTTTTGAGTGCCGACTTTTTTCTTTTTTATATACTTCAAAATGCCTAAAATATTGATTATAACTAAACTTTAGTGTATTATTATGATGACATAAAGTATTAAAGAGGTCATAATTGTGAACGATAAATTGCATATCAGAACGGCACAAATAAGCGACGCCGAAGAATTGCTCGCCATATACAAACCATATATTGAAAACACGGCAATCACATTTGAATACAATGTTCCAACCGTTGAAGAATTTGCAAATCGCATAAAAACTACGCTCAAAAAGTACCCTTATATTGTAGCCGAACTCAACGGAAAAATTGTCGGCTATGCGTATGCCGGAGTTTTCAAAGGCAGAAAAGCGTATGATTGGTCAGTTGAAACAAGTATTTATATCCGCCTTGAGAATCACGGAAACGGAATCGGTAGAAAACTCTACGAAAAGCTCGAAGAAATTCTAGCAAAGCAAGGTGTGACAAATGTAAATGCTTGTATTGCGTACACTGAACATGAGGATAAACATCTGCATAACGACAGTGTTTGCTTTCACAAAAAACTCGGTTATAAAACTGTCGGTATTTTTCATAAATGTGCATACAAATTTGATAAGTGGTACGATATGATATGGATGGAAAAATTTATTGCCGAACACAATGCTAACCCGAATGATATTATCCCCTACCCTATGCTGAATTGTTAACAGAACCATAAGATATAAGTATCCCCGAAAAGTTCGATAAAAAACTTTTCGGGGATTGAATTTGTCAATAAAAATGGGTACTGTCTTAATATTGCTTACAATTACTATAAACTGAAATTTTTAATAATATCCCACTTAATAATGCAATTTAGAATTTGTTTTCAGGCTTTGCAAAACTGTCATTGCAGACATACCCTGCATATTCTCCGAGATCAATTTGCTTGATATCGTGACTTACATGTCTTTCGCTTACAGGAATCATTTCCATATAGTCCCCGTAAAGATACTTCAGGTACTTATCATATTCTTTAGGAATAGGCAGTTTTGCATTTTCAAAATCAACCCATATAGCCTCATCAAGCCATTCGGCAGGGAAAGCTCCTCTTGAAACATTTCTTCCCATACTGTCAAACAGATATTTCGGATTTTTCATATTCTTATGAAGTGAAATAAGTTTGTTTTGAACCTTTTGCAAAAAGCCAAGCGGAAAAATCTTTCTCAGAATATTCGCACACAAAGAAGAAAATCTGCTGTTTGCATTCACCGAAGTGCCTCTCCACTTATCAAGCACCAGCCACCTTGAGCTTGCAGTTGCTTTCATATGAATTTTTCGTAAGAAAGCATTGTTTGAAGTATAATCCTGTGCAAGCACATCAAGAAAAATTCCGTTATGAATATTGGGAAATCTTGATGTAAACTCAGTAGAAAGCAGAGTATCGTTTATTCGCAGTTTTGTAAAAGGAAAATGGCTGTCTTTTTCATTTTTTTGAGTCTGTGCAAAAAGATAATTTGGGAGTTCACTCGGCAATACCGAAAGAAATCTGTCGTAATCTTTTCTAAGCATCATAACATCTGCATCATCGTCCCACGGAATAAAGCCTTTATGTCTTACCGCACCCAAAAGACTTCCTCCGCCCAGGAAATACTTTATGTTATGCTTTTTGCAAATTCTGTCAACCTCAAGTAAAAAGCCCAGAAGTATCTGTTGAATATCATTAAGCTTGCCGTCATATGAATCGGAAAACATAAATATACTGTCATCATCCATTACCTCGTGTCCCGAAATAAGGAGTGCGTCCTTGTAGTTGACCATTGATAACCAACCAAGCTTTTTCAGTCTTGTGCAGTCAATGGCACAGCCATCCGTAGAATCACCTACAGAAGTTATGTTAACCTCACACTCATCAAAAGCATCCGAAAGCGTAAGTGAAAATTCCGCCGAATTTACGGTTGAAGTATCTGAGCAGGCGTTATACACCTGATTGTTCTCACCGTTACAAAGAACAAACAGAACAGAAGAAATCAAGTCATTAATACTTATATAAGACACTTTAGGTGATTTGTTCTTAACATTCAAAGATTTTCCGTGAACAGCCGATTCCAGCATATTCCTTACAAAATCGGAACTTGAATTTGCAGATATAATCTTGCCGCTTCTTACTGCTTTGATTGAAAAATCATACATATGAGATGCAGAAAAATAAAGATTCTCAACAGACTGAATCAGCATTGCTTTTAATGAATCCAAATTAAAAGCGGAATGTGTTTTTTCTTTTTCGGAAATAACAAAATCTTTTCCGAGTGTTCCGTAAATTGAGGCGTCTGACACAAGAACAGTTTCTTTTATCTTTAACGCATTGACAGCCGAGATAATATTATTTGCCCTGTTGATATGATTTTTAAATACATCAACACCTTCAACTCTATCAGAAAGCAAAAATCCCGTTTCAATAAGTATATCTCCGCATTTATTAACCGAATTAAGTGAAGAATACTTTACGATGGAAAAATCTGATGAATCGATATAATCGAATCTCCTGTCATAGCTTTCGTTATCCTCTACAAGCAAAAATACAGTTATGCCTGCTTGTTTTTTTAAGTTAACCATGCGAAGCGATGATACAAGAGAAAAGGCGAGTTCTCCGCCTCCTGCTATAAAAACAGATTTTCCGAATAATTTACGGATGTTCAAATTTTTATAACGCAAAGCTACAAGTGCTCTGTCCTGTTCAAATTGGTTAAGTAACAACTCAGACATAACTGTATTCCTAATTTCTGTTATTAATTTTCTTCAAGAATTCCGACTGCTCTTCTTATTCCTTCTTTAAGGTCAACAAGAGGCTTCCATCCAAGACTGCAAAGTCTTGAACTGTCAAGAATTTCGGGGGTTTTTGCAAGAGCGGAAGTATCAACCTCAGGCTCCTTTTCATCTTCGGGATTAGCAAAAGCCAAAGTCATATTTCTCTCAGGGAAAACCTCACAAGCTGTCTTTGCAAAATTTCTTATTGTTGTATCTGATTTTTCATAAGAAATGTTATACGGTGTAACATTTTCACCGTTAAGCATAATGTATATGAGAGCAGAAACCGTGTCTGTAACATAGCAGAATGAACGGTTAGCCGCACCGTTGCTTTTGAGAAGAATATTTTCGTGACGAACAACATTTGCAATAAACTGCGCCCAGACACGATCATCCGTAAGACTGCTGGCACCGTAAATATAGCTCGGTCTTGCAATCTTTACATTGAGTCCAAACTGTTTGCAATAGCTTGCGGCAAGAGTTTCAGACGCTCTCTTACCCACTGCATAACAATTTTTATAGGAAGTAAAATCAATATAACCGATATCATCTTCGGAAATACTGTTTTTACCGTTGTGCAAAGCACCGTAAACTTTAAGGCTTGAAACAACAAGTACAGACTCACTTTTGCTTTCAAGAGCAAAATCAAGAATGTTTGATGTACCGCTGAGATTTGCGTTAATAGTGCCTACAGGATCGGTTTCAAATTGAATGTTACTTGCCTGACTTGCGGCATGAATAATAAAATCCGCTCTCTCACATTCAATCTTATTTGTAACATCGGCAACAACAAGCTCAATGTCATCTCTTTCAAGAAGAACGCCAAACTTTTTCTCGGCTCTCTCTCTGTTTCTTACAAACGCAAGGAGCTTGATGTTATTGTTATAAAAGTCATTTCTTGCGAGAAATGTGAGAACAAGATAATAACCGATAAATCCTCCTGCACCGGTTATAAGAACAGTTTTACCGTTAAATCTGTTCCAATCAACATTTGTATTTGTAATTTCTTTAATATCGGAAAAAACCGTCTTTTTTATATTACTTTGAACATTATAATCCATATTTAAGTTCTTCCTTTGCAAACTGCTTGTAGTTTTCATAATAGAACTGTGATCGCAATGTTGTGAGATCCTCAGGTGTTGTTACCTTAATGTTGAATCTCTCGCCAAGGAAAAGATGAACCTTTTCGCCGAGCTCAATAAAAAGTTCACTTGAGGAAACAGGGTTTGTAATACCTCTCTTATAAGCTTCTTCGTGAGCCCAAAGAATTCTTTCCATTGTATATCCCTGCGGAGCCTGTGTAATGTACATTGTACTTCTCTGGTAACTCTTGCCGCAGGTTTCTCCGTCCTCACTGTAAAGAAGTGAATCAATACTCGGAGTAACAGGAACGGCTGTTTTGTACTTTTTTGTATCCTTAATACAGTTAGTGATGAGTTCTTCGCTGAGCATAGGACGAACACCGTCACAGATAAGGATGATATCCTCAGGATCTTTTGAAAATTCAGCAGTAGCCATTACGCCGTTGTGAATAGAATCAAAACCGTTAGCACCGCCCGGAACAACAGCCTTTACCTTTGGAACATTGAATGCCTCAATAAGCTCATTAAGGTAGCCGATCCAGTCAGCCTTACAGGCAACAACAATCGCATCAACCTTAGGATGACGGGCAAAATGCTCCATTGTGTGAATAATAATCGGCTTTCCGCCAACCTCAAGAAACTGTTTAGGCATATCGGAATACTTCATTCTTGCACCGATACCGCCTGCAAATAACATAGCTGTAACCATAGTAAGACAATCCTTTCAAAACACAAATCAGACTTCACTTTACAAAATGCAGTCAAATTTATTTTTTTAACAGCAGAATTACGCAGTAAAAAACGCATCTGCACTTTGATATAACTATTAATATGATACCACATTAATGCATTTTTTGTCAACAAAAATACTTTGTACGAATGTTTTAATCGACTTTACCGGTTTACGGTGAATTTCTTATACCATATTTTCAAAATGCTTTTTATTTAGGCACATCATTTTGACGCACAATTTAATATTTTTCATACCTTATAAAATTAATGCGGGAAAATGCGGGAATGAGTAAAATTGTTTTATTCTTTATTTCTATTTTTCTTTTAAGTATATATAAATACAGAAAATTTTGATAAAATAGAAAAAATTGCAGAAAGCTGTGTTATTTATGTTTGACAAAAATTTGATTGATTTATCGGTTATGTCTACCGAGCAGATTGACAAAATTATCCGAAAAGCTAAAAAGATTATGCAGAGTCCCGCCGACTATCGACACGCCTGTGACGGCAAGATTCTTGCTACTTTATTTTATGAACCGAGTACAAGAACACAGATGTCATTCCAGACGGCTATGCTTAAACTCGGCGGAAGAACAATCGGTTTTGACAATCCGATGAATTCATCCGTTTCAAAGGGCGAAAGCCTTAAAGATACAATTACAATTGTCGGCGAATATGCCGATATTATCGCAATGCGTCATCCTGTTGAGGGTACTGCCGCTGCGGCATCTCTCTATGCAGGTGTTCCCGTTATCAACTGCGGTGACGGCGGTCACCTTCAGCCAACTCAGACGCTTGCCGACATTATCACTCTCAGCTGTGAAAAAGGCAGACTTGATAACCTCAGAGTAGGTGTATGCGGTGACCTTCTCAACGGCAGAACAGTTCATTCGCTTATCAAGACACTTGCAAAATATCCGAACAACAGCTTTGTACTTATCTCAACAAAGGAACTCAGCGTTCCGCTTTATGTTATTGACATTCTTGAAAAGAACGGCTGTAAGTATGAAATTTCTCATATACTTGGAGATGCAATCACAGACCTTGATGTTCTGTATATGACAAGAATTCAGCGTGAAAGATTTGCAAGCGAAGAAGATTATCAGGCACAGAAAAATGTTTTTGTTCTCGACAAAGAAAAACTTGACAAGGCAAAAGAAGATATGATAATTCTTCACCCATTGCCGAGAGTAAACGAAATTACAGTTGATATTGATGATGACCCGAGAGCGTTGTATTTCAAACAGGCTCAGTACGGTATGTACGGCAGAATGGCACTTATTCTTCTGCTTTTGCAGGATGATGAGTTCTTTGTTGAAAACAGACCGTTTGTTGTATCGAATCATCACTGCAACAATCCGAAATGTATCACACAGCAGGAGCCATATCTTCCGAACCTCAGCTACGAAAAGCTTGGTATGGTAATGTGCGGTTACTGCGACAAGAGAATAGACTGAGGTGTATTAAATGAGTGAACATAAGAAAAAGAAAAATCCGGCGGCCACTATGATGATGACCTCTCTCGCCTATATCGTACTCGGCATTGTGACGGTTGTCTTTCCGCAAAAGGTGCTTGATGTTTTGTGCTATGCACTCGGCGGTGCAATGACTGTTTACGGACTGTTCAACATAATTTCTTTCTTTGTTGACAGAGAAGGCGGAATGTACTTTGAACTTGTAATAGGCGTTATTTCAACCGGATTCGGTATATTTGCTTTGTTTTCACCCACTTCAATTGCGGCAATAATCAATATTCCGATTGGCATTATCATTATTGTTGACAGCATTATGGATATGAAACATTCGCTCACGCTGAGATCGCTCGGTATGAGAAAATGGTGGATTCCGTTTATTATAGCAATTGTAATGATTATTTTCAGTCTTACAACAATTTTCTTTACAAACATTTTTGGTGCATTGCTTATGATTGCACTCGGAATTGCGCTTATTTATGAAGGTGTTTCTGGATTTTCACTTATTATTCTGCTCAGCCGTTATCACAAAGAATATGACCGCAATCAAAGAATGATTGATGCAGAAGCAACCGATATAAACTGAATATGATTAAACCGTCCGCAGAATTTACGGACGGTTTTTTTTATACGGTAATGTATGCGCCAAGGTGAATACTGCAAAGAATACATTCTTTGACGGTAAGTTCTTCAGACTGCTCCATTGCCGATTTGTACAAATCAAGTTGCTTCTTGTAAAGTCCTGCAAGTTTTGTTATATCTTTTACCCTGTCGGTTTTGTAATCGACAATAACAAGCTTTCCGTCCTCAACAAACGCAAGATCAACCGCACCCTGAATTATTACTGTTGCATCGGTTTTTACACCTTTATATTCATCGAATACTTCCGACGGTTTAAGCCTTGCGGTAAATCGTTTTTCACGCATTACAAGCTGTGATGCAATTATACGGTCAATTAGTTTGGTTGACAAAAATTCATTAAGTGTTTTTCTGTCAATCATATCAACCTGTTCCTGTGTAAGTTTTCCGTCATTTAAAAGACGGTCTATTTCAGTATCAAGACTTGCTCTTGCCTGTTCAAAATTGCAGTATTGCAAAAACTTGTGGTGAGCAGTACCTCTTGCAACAGGAGCGGAATTTTGTTCAGCAATAAATAACGGCTTTGAAAGAATCTTTTCAAAATAATCACCGTTCTGACTGTGTGCAATATCGGATGCACTGACCTTTTGCGGGAGTGAAAGAATATCCCTGTTTCTGTATTTGAAATCAAGATTCTTTTTCAAAAGTTTTGCATAATCAAAAGTATCATCGGATACATCGGCAACCTGTAACAGATTTGTTGAAGTAATATCGTCCTCAAAGACATTATCCTTATCAATCATTTTTTCATCAACGATAATCTGCAATTTCCAATCTGATTCTCCGTTGTGCGGAATTACCTTTGAACCCGGCATAATATCGTTACGCAGATTATTGAGTGACGGGTGAACTAATGCACAAAGACAGAGCCAGTCGCAATAGCTTTGACAGCTTGTGACAGTATAGGGTTCAATTACACTTTCGGACACAAGCTTTGAATACAGCCTTTCAAGATAATCACTGCACTTCTTTACTGCACCGACACAGATAAGCTTTTCCTTTGCTCTTGTGAGTGCAACATAAAGCACACGCATTTCCTCGGCAATAAGGTTTTCTTCAATTTTAAGCCCTGTTGCAAGGCGTGGGAATGTGTTATAAACAACACCATTGCTCTGTGTCTTGATGCCGAGTCCTGCCTTGCTGTCGAGAAGAATATCGTTTCTAAGGTCGGTTTTATTGAATTGGTGGGTTATGTCGGCAATAAAGCAAACCGGAAATTCAAGTCCCTTTGACGCATGGATACTGAGAACTCTCACGGCATTTGCAGAGTCGCCCTCATTTTGTGATGATGCGTCAAGGTTTGTCTTATTGGCAATAAGCTTGTCGGTATATGAAATAAAATCAGAAAGGGTTTTATAGCCGTTGCTCTCAAAACTTCTTGCATATTCACGCAACAGCTCCAGGTTTTTAAGTGCCGAATCATTACCGCTGACTGCAAGCGAAATAGACATAAATCCTGTCATTTCACACGCTTTTGAAATGAGAGCGTCAACGGAATTTGTACAGGCACAATCACGCAGAATTTTAAGTTCATCAACAAATTTTCTTGCCTTATCGTTTGTTTTCGCATATTCGCAGACAGAAGAGTAAAGCGAAGATTTTCTGCTTTCACAACGCATTTCGGCAAGCTCATCGGGAGTAAACGCATACATAGGACTGCACAAAACCGACAAAAGCGGAATATCAATCCCCGGGTTGTCAATTACACGCAGAAGGTTGAGCATAATTTTGATTTCAACTGCATCAAAAAAACCGGACTTATTCTCGCTGTAGGCAGGAATACCGCTGTTGTTCAGAGTGTTGACATAAGTTGCGGCCTTTCCGCTTGGACTGCGAAGAATTATTGCAAAGTCGCCGTAACGGGCTTCACGCATTATATCTCCGTCCTTAACTCTAAAGCCCGAATTAATCATATCGTGAATTTTATCCGCTATGTACTTTGCCTCAATTTCTTCTTTTTCAAGGTCTGAGTTTTCGGATTCAATCAATGAAATTTCAAAATTGCAATCATCAGACTTTGGAAACTCCGCACCGTTTACCAGCCTTTCATCGGAATTATATTCCATTTTTGCGGATTCCTTGGTCATTATTCTTTCAAAAATAAAATTGACCGCATCACACACCTCAAAACGACTGCGGAAATTTCTGTCAAGAATTATAGTTGCAGGATATTCGGGATTTTCTTCATTGAATCGTTTATATTCGTTTTTGCGTTCAATAAAAATTTCGGGCTTTGCCTGACGAAATCCGTAGATGCTCTGCTTTACATCGCCAACCACAAAAAGATTGCTTTCATCATTGCTTACCGACTTGAAGATAAGGTCTTGAACATCATTTACATCTTGAAATTCGTCAACCATAACAGCATCAAATCTGTTTGAAATCTCCTGAGCCTGAACGGTTTTGGTGTAGCCGTTATCATCATCGGGCTTTGCAAGAAGTTTTACAGTAAGCGATTCAATATCGGCAAACGATAGAATATTTTTCTTCGCTTTGAGTTCTGAAAGCTTTTTGTCATATGCACGAACAAGTGTAAACAAGGTAGATATGAACCTATGAAGCTGCGACAATTCAAGCCTTGCATCTTCCTCACTCCAAAAAAACAATGATTGGAGTTTCTTCACCGTTTCTTTAACCTCATCTCTGTTGGATGAAACAGAAATTTTAATCGGATTATCCTTGTATCCTTTCGGACTTTTCATTCTTCCTGTTTCAAAAGAAAATATTGCCTGTCTGATTTCATCCCATGATGAAGAAACAAATTTCAATTGAACAAGGTTAAAATATGCTAAATCACCGACAAGCAGGGGTTCGACTGCATCCTGAAGTTTTTCGTCATCTTTTAATCGAAGAATAGAATTTTCAGTCAGATTGATTCCGTGAAGCACGGCACTCAGAGCATAGTCGATTATAATTTTGCCCCACACAGTTTTTTCAATATCGGTTTCAGAATAGTTTTCGAGCATATCATCAAGCCATTTATCGGGGAACGGCTGAGTTGTAAGAAACTCGGATATTTTAAGGACTGTTTCACGCAGTTTTTGGTCGCCTTGTTTCCCTTTAAAAAGATCAAGCAAAGAATAAAAGCAGTCATCTTCGCTGTCATAAAAGCTTTCAAATGTATTATCAAGTGCCTTTTGTCTGAGAATTTCAAGCTCACCCTCATCGGCAATACGAAAATCTCTTGCAACATCGAGCGTATGAAAATATTCACGGACAATATCTCCGCAAAAGCTGTCTATTGTAGAAATATTTGCACTGTACAAAAGCTGTCGCTGTGCAAGCAAATGAGCGTTATACGGATCATCTTCAAGAAGTTTGTTGACTGCCGCCTGTATTCTTTCACGCATTTCGGCAGCCGCCGCCCTTGTGAATGTTACGATAAGAAGGCGGTCAACATCAAGGGGATTTTTCTCCCGTGTAATAAGCTTTATTACACGCTCTACAAGCACGGCAGTTTTTCCCCCATACAAGCACAGAACCGTCTGTTGCATAGATTGCATTTTTCTGTTGCGTAGTCCAATTTCTTGACATTACTCTTCCTCCTTTCCGTTAATTTCGTTTGTAATTTCTTCGATAACGGTCTTGTTATCGACAGAAAAACAAGTTATCGGGTTACTCTGTCTGTAGGCACATACGCTGTCGTAAGGGCAGTATTCGCATGAATCGTGACCGCCTTTGAGCGGTTTCGCCTCAATGTTGCCGTTATAGATATTTTTGCCCATTTCAGCAATGAGCATATCAACCTTTTTAAAGATTTTACCGAATTCTGCAAGTGTTGCAAGGCTTGTTGAAGAAACAGGTTCGCCCGCTTTAATTTTTACAGGAATGTATGTTGCGACGTCTGTCTTATCCATTCCGTGAATTATTTCTGTATCTTTGAGCAAAAGTCCGTTCATCTTGAGCTTTTTATTAAGTTCATCGGGCAGCTTGTCAATTGATTTCAGACTGTCTGACGAAATATACGGAACGGTTGCAGGCATATACAAAATCCCGGCAGGTACAATTTCTCCGTATTTGTCGCCGCCCGAAGCCTCGATTGAATGGAGATACAAAAGCATTTGAAGATTGATTCCGTAGAGAATATCGGAAAGCTTAAACTGTTTTGTGCCTGTTTTATAATCAATAATACGCAAATATGTTATATCGGCTCTCTGCATAATATCTACTCTGTCAACACTTCCGCAGACTGCAATTTTGTGACCGTCGGGCAGTACGATTGTATATGACGGAATATCCTCGCCAATTTTAAGTTCACAATCGGCAACAAAAAATTCACTCTGGGAAAGTTCCTCCATAATATGTTTCATCAGATACATCACATTATCAAGAATTGTCTTTAGGCGGTATGTGAATGAATTTGACTCAAGCTGTTCTTCGCCGAAATATTTAACTGCATATTCCGCAAGATATGCACAGACAATTTTTTGAAATTTATCTTCTTCAAGCGATAAATACTCTTCCTTAGTATATTCGCCGAAAAAGCGTTCAAGTATATAATGAACAATCGTTCCGTACTGCATGGGGTTGATTTCGGCTTTTTGTCTTTCCCGAACATTCAAGCCGTAATTACAAAAATAGGAAAATCTGCAGAGATTGAATTTTTCAAGCTGTGACGCTGAAATATTGAGATTTTTACCAAAAAGCTTTTCGGCATTTTTCTTGTCAAATATCTTAAAAGGAACTTTGTCCTTTGCATTTATGAGCGAATCAAGCTTTGCAGAATATTCAGGATTTTGTGCAAAAATTTCAAGCAATGATTCGGGCACTTTTTTGCCTTTTCCGATCATATCGGCAACTGTATCAAAAGCAGGGCGGAGTGCGTACATACTTTCTTTTTTACCGTCAAAATCAAATTTGTCATATGCAATGATATTTTTAAATACCTTTTTACATTGCAGGACAATTTCGGACGGCTGATAGGTTGTTCCCGTTATATCCGATGAATAAAAAGATACGGAAAGAAACTCACTTGCAGAGGTCATACAGGAATATGCCATAAATGTTTCAAGGTAATTGTGTGCGGCAAAATCGTCACCGAGTTCAATTTCATTCATTGCAAGCATCTTTAACTCAAACGGTGAGAATATGCCTGATGTATGCGGTATTGCCGGGAAAATTCCGTCAACACAGCCAATGAGAAATGATGCTTTCTGCTTAGAAATTCGTACCCTTTGAGCGGTTGTTATCGTTACGCAATCTATTGTTCTCGGAATATCTGACAATTGCATTGCGTTAATCTGTAAGCTCAAAAGCTCGTAATAACGCTTTACAGTCATTGTTTTTGTACCGATTACAGCGGCGGTTTTGTCAAG
>ENA-OPSS01000093-OPSS01000093.1-human-gut-metagenome-genome-assembly--contig:-NODE-93-length-11618-cov-1.843120_pt1 | contig 11618 bp, 12 predicted proteins | sample MGYA00241461_ERZ501914 | MGnify/ENA primary metagenome ERZ501914 (study PRJEB25962, sample SAMEA2042401) | human gut metagenome | biome: human gut; feature: human-associated habitat; material: faeces...
TTGAGCAAAAACGGACGCTATATACATCATCGCTCTGCCCATAGGGGAGTTCGTGTCAAACTGCTCTTTAATGGAAATGAACGAAACGCCCATCGAGGTAAGTTCTGTGATCAGATTCGCGAAGTCGCCGATGTTTCGGCTGATGCGGTCCAGGCGATAGCATACAACAGCGGAGATTTTACCGCTTTTAATATCGTCCAGCATCGCCTTGAACTGCGGTCGGTCAAGGTTCTTTCCGCTGAATCCCTCGTCCTCGTGTACAACGGCCTTTTCCGCCTCGTCCTCGCCAAAATGTATCCTTAAATATTCGCGGCACATCTCTATCTGATTTTCAACCGATTCACCCTTGCCCGTGAATCTTGATTTTCTTGAATATATCGCAAATACCTTTTCCATAACTTGCCCCATTATGTTATTATTCTTGCTTTAATATAACATAAAAGAAAATATCATTCAAGTTGATTTGTCGCTTATATTTACTTTCATTTCAAAACTTTTCGGAACGCAAAATCATAACAAATACACTATAATTAAATCATTTGTTCATCTTAACCTTAGCCCTTGATTTGTAAACATTAAATTGATTACGGCAGCGCTCGGAGCAGAATTCCGCTCTTTTGTTTTGTGAGATAAACGCCTTTTGGCAGTGCTTGCAGATCTTCAGCGGAGCGCCTTCTGCCGACAATAAATTCGCCATTGTATAATTTAAAACGCCAATCAAAGAATGAAATTCATATTGCATTTGTATTCTGTCCGTTACAGTTAATCTGTAACGGATATTTGTTTTTAATCGGTCATTGAGCATAAAGGAAACTGCATCTGGTTCTGTCTTGTATTTTACCGAAAGCAACAAAACTTCGTACAACTCATGAATGTACTCTGCGATCCAAGTGATTGGTTCGCTGTAATTTCTTGATGCAATGTAATCGGTCAGTTTAAAAGATTTCGTGATTTTTGGTTTTCTTTTTTCGAAAAACAGATCTTCAAAATCTTCCGTTGCCATTACTCCGCTTGCCGTAAACAGATTGTCATCAATAAAGACTAATTCACGGTTATAGAAATCCTTGTTTAACGGTAGTTCCACTATCGCTCCGAGAAGTCCGTATCGGTCTACAAAATCCAAGATCATTTCTTCCGCCTTTTCCGGAGTTGCCTCTTTCATTGACCGTCCTGTATTCAGCAGGGCGGTTAAAATTTCTTCTGCGTTTTGCATCGGATCATAGGTTTCAAGTTGCGCGGTTCTTGCCGGAATCACAACTCTTTCCCCTTGCTTGTTTTCTCTGATTTCATATTCCGAATATCTTGTATATTTCATTTGTGTTTCCTCCTATGCAGCATTGGATTGATCTATCTCAAGCGTTTTCATAATACTCCGCTTTGCCGATTCAAGATGGTTTCTCACACCCCGCGGGGATATGTTCATGATTTTCGCAATTTCACTTGTCTTGTACCATTCTACTCCGTACATATACAAAACGAATTTCTGCTTTTCTGTTAATTTACTTAATGCCGCTGAAAGTTTAGAATCGCTTACGATTTCCTCAATATGCATGTAGTCAAAGTCGAGACTGTCAGCATCACAAAGATTATCTTTGCATATTTCGTTTATCTTTTCCAAGTCCAAAAGTTCCTCGTCATCCAGAAATACCTTATCCATTACCGTAATATCTATGGAATCCTTGTGTCGATAATACGCCCGATCCCGTTCACGGTCTCTTGCGTCCCAGTAAGCGATCAGTTCTTCCCATTGTCCGTTTTTTGCGAATGTTTCTTCTTTCGCAGCAATTCTGTCTATCAGCAGTATTTTTTACCTCCTAAAAATTTTTTGTTTCGGTACTACCGATTTTCTCTTTCAACTCACCTATAATATGTAATAGCAATAGCAGTACTACATATTACAATTAATAGAGTATCACAAATGATATTCTGTGTCAATGATAAAAAGAAAGGAGGCCAAAAAAATGTACGGTAATTATTTTACTCTGCCGAATCAAATCTTTGACGAAGGCTTAACGGCAAGTGAATTTGTTGTCTACAGTTATCTTGTTCGTTGCTCAGACAAATGCCACAGATGCTTTCCGAGCAGACGAACGATTGCGAAACAATGCAATATTTCCGTCAGTACCGTAGACAAGGCACTAAATGGTTTGATCGATAAAGGTCTAATTGACAAAACAAGCCACTTTGACTTTTCCAAGGAACAGCAGCAGTTATCCAACATCTACACGCTGAACAGAATTCGGACCGGTGCCCGTAACAGATTCAGGCGCTAACAACTGAAATACTGCTTTCTGTAAGTGACGGCAGTGACGCCTTAAGCACTGCGGTGTGAACAAGGTGTTCCTGCCGTTCCTGGCTGCACTGTTCGCCCTGTTTGGCGGAGTTAAGAAAAAGGCGGAAAAACACCCGAAAGCAATAAAACAAGCCGGAATTCAGAGCACAAAAAGGAGGAGAAAACAGGTGAAAAACGGAGGTCGACGGACAAGCAGGATAAAGGCTTGGCGTCAAATCTCATTCGCCAAGCCGAAAACATCGCACGGCAACGCCGTTCGTTGGGGTTTCGGGTTTGGCATCAAAAGGCAGTTTGGGGACTCGTTTTTGAGCACAAAAAAACAAGTGTTTTGATACCAACAAATCAAAAAACTGCACAACCATGCGGTTTTAAACAAACAAATATTACATCAAAAATTATGTCATAAAAGGAGATGGTAAGTTACGGAAAAAGATGAAATGAAAAGGGTATCCTTTTATCTTCCTCAGGAAATCATCGATCTATGCGACAGTGATATGAATCTTGCGGACGCAAGAAGCAGAAATCAATTCGTGATGCAGGCGATAAAACTTTACGACTGTTACCTACACAAACAGGTCAACACAGATCTGCTAACGCCTGCTTTTGAATCCGTTGTAGGCGCAAAGATCAATCTGAGCGAGTACAGATTATCACGAATTATCTTCAAGTTAGCCGTTGAGATGGCGGCAACAATGAATGTTCTTGCCGGAGCGTTTGAACTTGACGATCAAAAAGTGCAACGAATGAAGCACAGAGTAATCAGAGAAGTGAAAGAACTCAACGGCTGGATCAATCTTGAAGACATTATCCGTTACCAAAACGGAGAAGAATGATTAAAACAATAAACAAATGCCCTGCCGGATAACGGCAGGGCGGAAAGGATGATTATATGACAAATACAAACAAAATTATAACAGTCCTTGCTACAAAAACGGACTAAAAGAGAGGGGTGATACAGAAATAATTTAAAAGCCGTGTTGCCGTATGGCAACAGAAAAAACAATTAAAAAACGGTTCTATGACAAGCAGTTCTTTCCGTATATTTTCTTGATAGGGGAGAATATGTTTTGAATGTGATCGTCCATTTGCCAAGCGCCGAAAAGCAAAAAGAATTTCAGAAAGAACTTTCCGAGTTCCATGCCGCGGCAGTCATTTCAAAACTCAATGCTATCCATATCTCATTAAATGAAAAGAAGAAAATATTAAAAGAACTAAAAGATTTTATTTAATTAAATAATATTGAAAATCCCACGAAAATTTTTGATTTTCGTGGGATTTTTTGCTAAAAAAACCGTGGTTCTCTAAAAATGTCAAAAACATTATAGAATATTAATTAGAGGAATGTGGAAACAAAGTTGAAGTTTTTTAGACATTTGAGAGCAATGGATAATCTTTGCTTTTAAAAGTATGGCTCTTTAACTTAACCACAGAATCACTAATATAAAGATGACAAAACAATAATTAAAGGATTTTGTTCACAAAAAAACCGTAAATTAGTTAACCGGTAAATATTTTTGGTATTATAAATATAAACATTCAAGCAGGTTATCATCAGTACGCGACCAAGGATTCAAATTCTTAAATGTTTTGCCGATATAATAACATAAGCGGTTTAACCGTTTATATAAAGGAGGTCAAAAATATGAAAAAAACAATCAAACTTCCGCGTGATCTTAGGATTACGCTCTGGCTGCTCCGAATCCGGGCTCCCATCGACTCTAAGCGTGGTCCGGATGCCGTTCAGAAGACAGTACAATCTGTTTATGAGCTCATGCAGTCCTGTATTCATAGGCTTTGCAAAGATTTTATTGCAGAGAATCATTCTCTCTTGATTGAAGCTTCAAAGAAGGTAACAGCATATTCCAATCCTGAACCGCTGAATGTTGATGAGTCCTCGTCCATCGTTAAAAGAAAAGCTCAAATAGTTGAAGCGGCGGCGGCTGCCAATGCCGCACGCGAAAACGCGAAACGTGCTGAAACAGCCAGATCAGATCTTTCGGTATTGATTGATGAGCACTGCGAGCTTATCGCTTCAGTCGTATCGCTTTGCAGTTCAAGCGTGGATAAATATCTTTCTAAACTGTCTAAACGCACGGATATTACAGAACTCAAAAATCCGTTTGATGAGTTTGTTTTTGATCCTGCTGCATTTCATATTTTTAAAGAGACGGAGGCGTAGTAGTGAAACTTTTTCACCGAAACAAAAAAAAGGATGCTTCTGAAAGCGACATCCTTATTTCTAAAGATACCAAAGATTTTAGGTATATAGTTCCCAAAGACTATCCAGATGCTGATTACGGGGACATCAGTCGTCAAAGTTGCGCGGATTTCATAAAAGAATCGCTTCCTGACGATCGGTCACCTGATTACCGCGTTCCCTTGATCGATACGTATACCGCATATAATAAGGCGGTCATAAATGACCATTTTGTAAAAAATCTTCACATGTGGCAGGTTATAAAGGCAGGTGCGAAGGCTCAGCAGCGCCGCGTGGAGTCTGACCTGAAATTTGTTGATGATATTGCTGCAATTTTAAATTTAGGAGGTGCATCTGATGAAGAAAACAAAAGATCATGACGCAAAATATATACTCTTAAAAAAAACCGGGCTGTTATACAAGCACGATGTACTGACACGCCCAGTCACCATGTTCATTATTAGCGCTATTGCTACGGCCTGCGACGGGCTTACTGTGTATTTTACGCTTGATCCTATATTAAAAGGAGCTAGTTATTTTAATTTGCTTCTTACAATAACCGCTGCGGCCATCTTAGACATATTCCCTGCGTTTTGGGAGTACGGATTTGAGTCTATAAAGTATAGTCAAGATCGTTTTGATAAGGTGCTCAACAAAACGCTTTTAGGCCTTGCTATTGGCTCTTGGTTTCTTGTTATGATCGGGTTATGCGTAATTAGATATTCAGCAACCGACTTCATACTCGAAAGTCTTATTGAAAGTATAATAGATGCAACTGACTATGATACTTTTACTCCGCAGCTTACAACTTCATTAAAAATCTCCATAATGACATTCATGAATTTCGTCAATATCGGTACTTCAGCAGCTGTGTTGCTGGCTAGTCATATTTCGTTTACGCACAAAGAGAAACGGGACAAGCAAAAGGCTGCTACCTTCAGTTATTACATCGAGAGATTTAAGGCGGACCTTGAGTCTGAGAAGAAGCAGTTGGAAGATGTAATCGATAATGACACCACAAATACATATGAAGAAAAACGTGCTGATAATGCAGTAGCGGTTGCAGAAGCGCAGGCAAAAATTAAGCAGCAAGAGGCAGTTGAGGAACTGGAAAAGTTCCACGGCGACGGTGATGTAACCGAGAAGATCACAAGTTTATACAGAAAATAAATTACTTTGCCGGAGGGTGACCTCCGGCAAAAAGGAGGATTCTTTTATGAAAAAATTTATCGCTTTGTTATTATCGGCTCTTACTCTTTCTTTATGTTTTGTCGGATGCGGAGCCAATGACTCCGAAGATTCTGGTATAACCGGACCATCCAACATTGTTGTCGGCATCCAGAATACAAGAAACTGCGCATCAATTGACATTGGCTCAGCGCTTGAAGCAGAGCTTGAAGATGCGCTCTTGGAAAACGGGACAAGCGTAGAACTTTACGAGATAGACGGAGATCCGTATCGTGTGTACCAAGAAACTATCCAGGCTGATTACGAAAGTGGACTCTCCAAAACGAATCGGCAAACGCAGTGCGAAAATTTGCTGAATAAGATTAAAAAGATTGTTAAAACTGCTGCCGTTCCGGTCACTTCCGAGGTTGACATACTTGGCGGTTTGACTACACTAACAAACGCTGTCAATTCCATATCATATAATAACAGCAACGCGAAACAGATTTTTCTCATATCGAACATGCTGTCAACATCAGGCGTAATAAACTTTGCTGAGAGTTCCATATACGTCGACTTAGAAGATTATGCTAATTTCGTATCTAAAGAGATGCCGAATATGACAGGAATAACTGTTACATTTTTTATTGCAGACACGGATGATGATCAGCAGGAGGTCCCTAATTCAGACAAGGAGAGACTAAAATCTTTTTATCAGGCCATTATAAATGGCGCAGGCGGAATGGTAAAATTCGCGGAGCAAACTTCTTCAAATGGCGAGGTAGACAAATCCTCTTGGCCCGCTGTAACTGCAGTGGATATTCGTAATTCTACTTATTCTGGTGAAGTACTCGATGTTACACTCGAAGAGTCAGTATTATTCAAATCGGACAGTACAGAATGGATTGATGAGCAGGCAGTTGAGGATACGCTCTCCTCGCTTGTAAATGCAATAAACAATTCAGATGATAAATTATTAGGGACGGCCTCTACTGCCACTACAAGCAGCTCTGAAGAGCGACATATCGAATTTTCGCTTCAGCGGGCAAACAAGGTGAAAAATCTGCTAATCAATCTTGGGGCAGACAGCAGTAAGCTTATTGCAATCGGCATCGGCAAATCGTATGAACGCTATCGGGTTCCGGATACCGGAGAATATGCTTCTGATGAAAATCACGCAAAAAACAGATGTGTGTTCATTGTTTCTGCATCTTCTGATAAAGGTAAATATTTTCTTGATGTCGCAAAGAAATTTCCTGTAAATGGGCTTTAATAAAAATTTGAACCCGGCTCTCTGCGCCGGGTTCGTTTTGCAACATCGTAATTAATACGAGTACTTTTCCCAAATTGGGCAGTGACGATAATCATCACCGTGCTGGCACACATGCTCAACATGAGCATCGCCCCAATCCCATGTTTTCCCACAGAGATCGCACTCGTAACAGTGGTAATTACCGCCGTTGTACTGAATGTGAGGGCATGACATATGCATTCATCTCCTTCCTTTAAAACTAATGAAGATTTCCTTCATCAATTATCATTATATACTCGTAATTTATGCACTTATGGAATTCGGTTTTTTAATGATTTAGGTAAAGTTTTTTCGGCTTTATTAAATTTTTACTCATATCCATTCAGATAACGAAAGATGATTAAATTTAAATTGAAATTTAATCAACATTCAGTTTACGACCAGAAATGATATGCTTGAAAATAGTCGGTATATAATAGAAGTATAGAAAATGAATTATTTCATTTATTAGGTCATAGCAGATATGTGCTTCACTGTAAAGTGCATATCTGATAATGATAAATTTAGCCTAATATGGCGGGGGGGTTTTTTTTTTAGCACAAATTTTGAACTGACCACAGAAAATGTCAGAGATTATCTGATGCAGGGTCACTACAATCTGGTTGGAGAAATCATCAATGATGACGAGATGACTGGATTTCTTTGTGAGGTAGTTACAGAAGACAAAAGAACTTTTTTCAAAATTCGTATCGATGATACGATTCAGTTTTTGATATTTGAGATTCACTCTGGAATTACTATCCCTGAGCCGTATAGAAGCATGGTAGCGGAATATGTTGCTCGTGAATCAGAAAAATATAAGGTAGGAAATATCAGGGTTGATATGGATAGAGGCGATGTTTATGCGCATGTTGAATCTTCTTTTAAAGACAGCCCTATTACAGCGGATACGTTTGAGGATATGGAACTGACAGCTTATTCTCTTTTCGCTTCTACATATGATGATCTTCTGCAAATTGCAAGAGGAGCGCAGATTAAAAGAAAGGATGATAACGAAACAAACAAGTTGCGTAGCTTGTTCCAAAAGGTTCATGAACATCGTTCATTAGATTTTGATGATGAATTTGATGGTGAAGATATAGATGTCATGGATCTGATCAGGCATCTAGGTCATGATGATAATGATGAAAGCGGAACGGATTGTTAGTACATATTGTTGCCGGGCGCTTTATGCGCCCGGTGAGAACATAAATAAAAAAGGAGCATTGTAATGAAAACAGAAATTAATTTTCCGGAACATTTTACGGATTTACAAAAAGAACTGATCGAGACAATTAACGAAGCGTGGTTTGAAAGAGTTTTTAAACTTTCTGACAACTATTCAGTTATTGCGAATATACTGATCGCTACGCAAAAGTTGTTAGATGAAAAACGCGAAAGCATTGAAAATAAGACAGCATTTCTGGTTACCGAACCGGATGTGTATCAAGCCTTCAAAGAAAATTTTGACCGCCTTTTTGATATTGTTGATATAGACGATCAAGGAAAAGAAATGTTGTCACTGCTTTCAAATCTTTTAACTGACCGCATCATAGAGGCAATCGGAAAAGGAATCGAAAACGGTGATATCAATTTACAGGATGAGATTTAAAATTTGTTAATTGGTATATACATAATAATTTCCCCGAACTCAAAATATAAAATGAGTTCGGGGTTTACTTATTGATTGTAAAAAAATTATGATGTATACTTAATATGTATTATTTTAAGTTATGGTATACAATATTTAAAGAGGTAAGCATATGATTCCATTTGAGAAAATCAAGCAGTCTCCTTTAGTAAAACAATTCATTGAAAATAGGTTTGATAATAAAAATGTGCTTGTTTATGCAGAAGGCGGTTTTGGTAAAACTACAGCAATGCGTTGTCTGCAAGTCTATCTTTTGGATCTGGCACAGAAAGAAAAAATCGTGCCATTATATATTGATGTAAAGAAAATTGACCAGTTTTCTAATAAGCCGTTAATCCATTATATTTATACAGAATATTCCGGTTCTGATACCAAAGAATCCGATGTTGAAAATTTATTTACTGATCAGGCACCATCAACACAATATAAATACAAGTACTATATTCTAATTGATGGTTATAATGAAGTTCCTGTTTCGGCAAGGTTTAATATCAATAGTGAAATAAGTAATTTTGCACAAAAAGAGAATGTTAGGATCATCCTTTCTTCAAGGTTGAATGAGCAGGTCGACATTTTCGAGGGCTTTAAACGCATCTCTTTGCTAGGGCTTAATGACGCTCAAATTAAATTATATCTTAAAAAACAGTTTCAAATGGACTTTGATTTAGAAAAGGTCAATCAAAGTCTTTTAAATATACTGAGATCGCCACTTTATATGTCTGCGTTTTCTAAAACTTACGGAAGGAAAAAGCCATTTCCTGAGTTGTTCAGTGAAAAAGAAGTGAGAAAAGGTGATATTCTTGATAATTTCATATTTCACAGTTTGGATAAATTACGCCCAAACGAAAGCATTAATGACCTTTTAGCGGAATTTATACTGTTATATTTTATGCCAGCATTGGCTTTTAAAATGTATAAAAATGAGAACTTCACAATTACAAGAAAAGAAATGGAGCAATTAGTAGATGATGTTAATTATTTTAAAAGCCTTCTTGATGTTGAAAAGCAAGGAAAGTATCTTGGAGAATATTCCAGAAACATTTACGATATAGAGAAAATATGCTGCGATAATATAGCCGTTTTACAGCGTACGGTTAATGGGTACGAAATGCATAATATTTATCGTGATTTCTTTGCTGCAAAGCAAGTTATTAATTTTATTAACGCAGGATTGATAAATGAACTTGAAATTGATTTAGATGAAAATATCAGAGAATTCGTTGGAGAACTTATTCGCGAATATGATGAAACGCATTTATACTCCAGAGATTATGCTGATATTGAAAACGATGACCGTAAATGCGAATGTGATTTTGAAAAAAAAGATAATCTGGAAACATGGTTAAAATCACCAATTGAATATTTTCTTCAAGAAAATTATTCTCTGTTAAATAAAACGCCGAAAGTTATTTGTAAATTAATAGATATAATGAAAACATGTAGAAAAAATCATATTACTTCAATTTTTAATAACTTAAACTTAAACAAAGTGAATTTTATTGATTGTGATATACGAAATTCGAGTTTTAAAAATTCATTGCTTTATGATTCTAACTTCATGTATCCGGGACATTGTGGATATATTTATTCATGCTTAATTACAAACGATAATAAATACATATTAAGTGCTGGCAGAGATAAAACTATCAGAAAATGGAGCATTGAAAACGGTGAGCAAATTGATACTCCATTTTTAAATCACAATGATGGTGTTGCTTGCTTGGCTATAACAAATAATAATAAAATTGTAATTAGCGGAAGTGCGGATTGTACTATTAGATTGTGGGATTTTAATTCTCACGATCAAATTGGTGATCCTTTGATTGGACATACGTCTGTCGTAAGCTGTTTATGTGTAACAAAAGATGATGAATATGTATTTAGTAGTAGTTATGATGGGACAATTAGAAAGTGGTCTATTTATTCTTCAAAAAGAGAAGGAGATTTAATGCTCACTCATAATGGTATTATAAATAAAATTGCGTTATCGTCAAATAATAGATATTTAATTGGTGGTTGTGAGGATGGCTGTGTATTTGTATGCGATTATAAGTATAATAAAAAAAGCATTATAAAAAATAAAACGGCTGTAAGATCCCTTTGTATTTCCACTGATGATAAATACGCTTATTACGGCGATACTAATGGTAATATTAAATGCTTTGAAATAGAGTCCAATATCAAAAAAGTATATTTATTTGGGAAAACAGGTTCGGCAATAGAAACAATAAATATAACTTCTAATGGTCAATTCTTTTTTAGTGGTGAAAGAGACGGAATTATAAAATTATGGAAACGTAATAATATTTTTGTAGGTGCATTAATTCAATCAATATTTGGACATAACGATTGGATAAATTATATAGATATAAGTATTGATAACAATATTATTGTAAGTGCTGGTGGAGATCAAACAATAAAAATATGGAAGTTTTCTAATCAGTTATATGAGTATAGAAAATTACGTGGCAATAATGATTGGATAAGAAAAGTAATTACAACAAAAAATGACAAGATCATATTTGCTGGTGATGATGGGAAAATAAGAGTATGGGATGCAATCAAAAGAAGGCAAACTATATCACCTTTAATAGGACATACAGCAAGAATTAATGCCTTAGCAGTTTCATATGATGAAAAACATATAATAAGCGGAGGAGATGATAGGACAATTAGAATATGGACTCAAGATAATAATCAAAAATATAGTTCGATTGCAATAAAACAAGATGCTTGGATTAGAAGTATTGCAATAAGTTCACGTGGAGATTTCTTTGTTACAGGCAGTTGGGATAATAATATTAAAGTGTGGGATTTAAATAATAAAAAGCAAATAATTATAAATAATATGACTCATGATGCTTCAGTTGAAGGATTAGCAATAACTTTGAATGGTAAATATTTGGTTAGTTGTAGTGACGATAAAACTATAAAATTGTGGGATTTGAATACCCAAACTCAAATAGGAAAGACAATGCCTGCTCATAATGGGTTTATACGAAGTATAGTTTTGTCTAAT
>ENA-OPSS01000097-OPSS01000097.1-human-gut-metagenome-genome-assembly--contig:-NODE-97-length-11526-cov-3.228751_pt1 | contig 11526 bp, 9 predicted proteins | sample MGYA00241461_ERZ501914 | MGnify/ENA primary metagenome ERZ501914 (study PRJEB25962, sample SAMEA2042401) | human gut metagenome | biome: human gut; feature: human-associated habitat; material: faeces...
AAAGGATGGTAAGGTTGTCTGCTTAGGCGATAAATAAATTGAAATCTAAATAATAGGGAACGATGTCCTACAGTCTTCTAATTAGGTGAACTCTTTCAAACCTTTAATAACCTGTATGACCTCGTTCCCATTATTTGTATCTAAAGGGAGGTCCTTATTATGTCGAAGAAAACTTTAGTAAAAATTGCACTTGGCCAGTTCGAATCTATTCAAGGTAATACCGCAGCTAATTTGAATAAGATGACTGAAATGATAAATAGGGCAGCTTCTGAAAATGCGGATCTTATTGTTTTTCCGGAGCTTGCTTATACTGGTTATTTTTGTAAATCACTGGAAATGCAGCAATTGGCAGAGCCACAGAATGGTCCGTTTGTACAAACACTTTGCCGAATCGCAAAAGAAAAGAAAATTCATATTATTGCTGGGTACGCTGAATCCTGTGAAGTTCCAGGACGAATTTATAATTCGGCTATTTTTATTGATGATAATGGTGTTGTAATCGAAAACATGCGAAAAGTTTATGCTTGGGGTCAGGAAAAACTCAAGTTTCGTGAAGGGGACAGATTCCCTGTTGTTAATACAAAGTTTGGGAAAGTTGGCATGCTGATTTGCTATGACGTTGAATATCCTGAACCTGCAAGAATTGAAGCTCTTAAAGGGGCTCAAATTATTGTGGACTGCAGTGTCTGGAGCATTAATCCGGCAGAACATAGATGGCATGTTGATCTTCAAGCAAATGCTCTGTTTAATCTTCTATTTACAGTAGGGTGCAATACAGTAGGCGAAAATATTTGCGGAAGTTCAATGATTGTCGGTCCTGATGGAGAAGAACGGGCGGTTGCGTCTAGAACGGAGGAAGAGCTCTTAATCCATGAAATCGATTTAAATGAGATCATAGAAATCAGAAGCAGAATTCCTTATATGAATGATTTTAAAGAATCAACTTTTTCTATGGATGCGGTCAAAAAGTATTAATATGGATAAGTAAAATTCTTGTAACAGATGGCAATTAAGGGGGGCGAGAATTATGACATCCAGCGCAAATGAAAATAAAGTAAAGAGTCAGTATGAGGAAGGTGCGCTTAAAGTTCGTAAATTAACGTCGACACAAGTAATCTTTACAGTTGTGGGATGTGGCGTTGGGTCTGGATGCTTGGGAACCGCTTATGGAGCTAGATTTGCGGGTTTTCCTGTTATTGCATTTTGGCTTATTGTGTCTGGTATTACAACATTATTTTCCATGTATTATGTTGCAGAGGCAGCTCTGCGAACAAGAAGAATGATGCAGCTCCCAGGTCTAGCTGAACGCTATGTTGGACCTTTAGGTAGAATTCTGATTTTTTTGGCTGTAACACTCAATTCATTTAGCTGTCTGATTGCTTATTTTAATGGTAGTGGAAGTATCTTAAATAAATTACTAGGAATTCCCGAATGGGCGGGAACCCTAATGTTTCTAATTCCTGGTATGTTTGTTGTCTATTTTGGCCTTAAAGCAGTTGGGATGGCAGGAGAATATCTGTCCATTGCTATGACCCTTATGCTCATTATTTTGTGCGGAGCATCTCTCATCAGCAAAGACGCAAACTATTCCAGATTGTTTACTTCAAATTGGTACTATGCAGTTCCAGTATTTAATATTGCCGCTTTTAGTTACATTGGACAGTATCTTGTCCCTGATCTGGCAAGAGGGTTATCACATGAACCGGAAAAATTAGCACCTGCTATGCTAATAGGCCAGATTATTACGATGTTGTTATTGATTTTAGTCCCGCTTGGATGTTTTGTTATTCAGCCTGCGGATAGGATTACGCAGGTAGCCACGATCGCTTGGGGTGAAGCTTTAGGTCAGTGGGCACTGTACACTGCAAATATTTTTGCTCTTATTGCAATGTTCACATCTTTCTGCCCTATTTCTCAAACTCTGATTTCAAGTATTGTAGACTTTTTTAAATTTGAATCAGATTCTGATGCGAAGTACCGTGCGCCAATCATGATCGTGATTTATTTAGTACCGTTGGTACTTGTACTTGGAAAATTCGTTAGTTTCGTGGATGCACTATATTTCTCTGGAACATTTTGTGCTGCCATTATGGCTATATTGCCAGTCTTTATGGTAAATAAGGCAAGAAGAGAAGGGGACATCGAGCCTGTGTGGAATTGCGGCTGGATGGCAAGCACACCTATGGAAATACTGATTGTCTTACTTTATGGAAGCACGGTTTTCTATGCCATTTTTAGTGTGTTTGGTTTGCTGCCAGCCGGATGGTAATTCATTAGCTGATTTTCTGCGAAATAAGGAATTATCTTCTCCATTTAATTCATTTTTTAGATGGAGAAGATTTTTGGTCTTAGTTAATATTGATTTAATTACAGTTTTTATGGTTTAATTATTAAAATAAATAATACTCAGAAAGGGGGAGATTATCATGCTTGAAAAGATGGAATATGTCTATGCTGTATATAAAGAAAGAAGTTTTTCTAAAGCGGCAAGAAAAATGTTCATCAGTCAACCTGCACTTAGTAAAATGGTAAGAAAGGCAGAACGAAGTATTGGAGTACCTATTTTTGACCGCAGTACGATTCCTGTATCTTTAACTCCTGAGGGGGAAAAGTATATCAAGGCCGTCGAATCAATTTATCAAATTGAAGAAAATGTGATGCGATATTTTAAAGATTTGAATGAACTTAGGACAGGAAAGATATCCTTAGGTGGTTCATCCTATTTTTGTTCATTTGTTTTTCCTGGAATGATTCGTTACTTTAACAATACCTATCCTAATATAAAGTGTGATTTGACAGAAGGAAATGTAGCTGAATTAAAAAACGGTTTAATTCAAGGGAATCTAGATTTGGTATTGGAAACAGCGTTAAAGAGTGATGAGAAAGTAGACAATATATTTTTTAGAACAGAACATATTGTTGTAGCGGTTCCAAACCAGTTTAAAATCAATAATAGGCTACGTAGGTATGTGATTCAGAGAGAGCAGATTGTTGATCATTCTTTTCTAAAATCTACTGTTTTACCAGTGCCACTATATGCATTGAAAGATGTTCCTTTTATAAAGATGAAGCCAGGAAATGATATGTACCATCGATCGACTAAAATTTGTGCAGATGCTGGATTTGAAATGCATGTCAATATGTATGTTGATCAGGTGATGACATCGTTAAATATTGCTTCAGCAGGTTTGGGTGCTTTATTTGTTCGGGCAGATATAGTAAAATGCTTGCCAACGCTGAATAATTTATGCTTCTATAAAATTAATCATCCGCTTGCAACTAGAAAAATTAATTGGGCAGTAAAGCGCGGTGCATATCTTTCTAAAGCGGCTAAAGCCTTTATGATACTTGCAAAGTATGCAAATCCCTTTGAGATTTATGGTATTGAGTAGTTTATTTGAAATAATTTGGGCTATGTTAATTTCAAATTTTCTAATAAAGTTTAATGGGGGTTCGTAATATTATGAAATATTATAATTGTACATTTCGTAACCGTGGAATGTTTATGAAGTTATATGAAAATATATGGGACTAGAGGTTAAAATGATAACTGTGTTGCGTATGCACTAAGTGTAAAATATGAAAGTGAGCAATATTTATTACTATATTCTTGGGTATAGTAGCTAAGTCATTTCAGTTTAATTTCTATCTTTATATGAGTACTATTTGGTTCTTTATTAAGTTTTCTCTGAACGGCGTTATGCAGATTTGAACTTTGTGTTAAAGCTTAATTTTATGAAAAGGTACGGCTTTTTACTTGCTCTTATTCTGGAAATAAACAACTTTAATATACCCCTGTTTGGTTCCTGTTATGAAACAAGACGTATTAAGATAAGTTCGGCCTTTTCCCCGCTAAATCGTTTTAATAAATACGGAGCAATAAATTAAGCTAGGATGATGTATCATAACCAATGATTTTTCATGGTATGAATCAATGAATCTGCACTAGTTGATTATTCGTTCGGACGGACTTCTGTGTACCTTGACTAGTTGTCACTGCTGCAGATGATGGTATTTTTGAGGCCGGAATAGTTATCCCATTTATTTCAGTAATTTACGAAGTTATTAAATAGTATTTGAATAATAATGAATGGTTTATTCTTATCTAGATAGTGGATGAGTATTTTGTTGCTTATTAAAGAAAAAGTAATTAAATTATTGCAATTATATAATTTGGAAAAATTGCCCACAAATCATTCTTCATGTTGGTTTTATTTTTAATAAAAGTAATAATGATATTAACAAAGCAACATATTTAGGATGATTAAAGAAATTGACAATTCATTTAAAACCATATATTCTATATAAAATAGAAAAGGCTGGGTTTAAAATGAGAAAATTCCTGGATAAAATACCCTTGAGCGAAAAAGTATATAAAAAGTTGGTGAATGAAATAGTATCTGGCGAAATTGCTCCAGAAAGCAGGTTACGTGAAGAGCATATTGCGAAAGAATTTAATGTAAGTGCAACTCCTGTTAGGGAAGCGTTTAAGCGACTTGCAAGTGATGGGTTTATCGAAATTATTCCATATCATGGAGCTGTTGTACATGGCATAGAAGAAACGGAAATTGATGATGTATATAATTGTCGCTTAGCATTGGAATATCTTGCGCTAGAAGAAGCAATTCCTAAATTATCGAAAAAAGATATAAAAAAATTTGAAAATTTAGTTGAAAAAACTCAAGTAATGACTAATATGTTTGATATTGCAGATGCTAATAAAAAATTCCATGAAATGATCTATAATACTGCAAATAATAAAACTTTAACAAAATTAGTAGAGTCTCTGAATCTTGTTTTATTGAGAGATATGAAGTTCTCGGCAAGCGATGATGAAAGAAAAAAAGAGATAAATCGCGAACATCTTGAGATTATTGAAGCCATGAAAGACAAAGATGTGAGTGCGGCTAAAAGGGCAATGAGGAACCATATCTTGAATGGGAAAAGCTACATAGAAAGAAAAAAACAATAAACCATATTTTAAATGCAAGTTTCTTTTAAAACAAAATTCTATAGAATATATAATATAGAAAGGATGATTTTAATGAAAAATTTTATGATGTCTATGGGTGCGAACAAAATTGTTGAAACATGTGTTAAAGTTCAGCCGGGAGAAGAGGTATTAATTGTTACAGAGGTGGAGAAGTTTCCCATCGCAGAAACAATTGCAGAAGCTGCTTACGCTAAAGGGGGAAAAATTATTATTTCAGTAATTGAACCTCGTGATCAGGACAGTGCTGAGCCACCAAAAGCAATTGCAGCAGCAATGAAAAAATCGGATGTTTTTATCTGTGTGGTCGGTAAGTCAATAACACATACGGTTGCTGTTAAGGAAGCTATTGCAAATGGTGCCCGTGGTGTAGTTTTGACTCAGTTTAGCGAAACAATGTTGGTTACAGGCGGAATAGAGTGTGATTTTGAACATGCAAAGAAGGAATGTAAAGTTGTTGCTTCAACAATGGCAGGTGGTAAGGAGATTGTGCTAACTTCTCCTGGCGGAACACATTTGACTTACAGTGCTGAAGGGCGAAGAGGAAATTCCTTGTATTGCATGGTTGAAAAAGGAGAATTTTCTACTGTACCAACAGTAGAGGCAAATGTGTCCCCTGTTGAAGGAACCGCTAACGGTATCATTGTAGCTGATGCTAGTGTCCCTTATATTGGTATTGGAGTACTAGAGACCCCCATTGTTTGTGAAGTAAAAAATGGCTTTATAACCAAGATTAACGGCGGCCGTGAAGCTGAAATTCTGAAAAGAGACCTTGAGTCTAAAAATGATCCGAATGTTTATAATGTCGCTGAAAATGGAATTGGGTTAAATCCCAAATGTAGCTTTATGGGATTTATGCTTGAAGATGAGGGCGTTTATGGATCTGCACATATTGGGATTGGTACAAGTATTACATTGGGAGGTCATGTTAAAGCATCTTGTCATTACGATCTAATTATGAAAGATGCTAGTCTTGTTGTTGATGGTAGACCTGTTCTTAAAGATGGGAAGTTACTATTAGAAATTTAGTCAACATGTATTATAAATTAGTTTATCTATGTGCAGGGTGTACAAGGAGGAGAAAAATGAATATGGTTCTGAATCAATATCACACTATAGCGATTGCTATCCTAATACTAATGTTAGGAGAGGTTATACGTAATAGAATTTTTTTACTAAAGAAATACTGCATTCCTATCCCAGTTGTCGGGGGCCTATTATTTACGATTTTTGTGCTTTTTGGATATGAAACAAATAGTTTCCATATCAAATTTAATATGGCTTTTAAAGATTTATTTATGCTTTTGTTTTATGCGGGAATTGGATTTACAGCAAGTTGGAAATTGCTTAGAAAAGGTGGACCGCAAGTAATTGTCTTTTTAATAATCTCATCCGTGTTGGTTGTGTTCCAAAATTTATTAGGCGTTGTATTAGGTAATATACTGGGTGTCAGTCCTTTGGTAGGTATTGCCACCGCATCAATTCCTATGACTGGGGGACATGGAACATCTGCTGCATTTGCTCCAGTCTTGGAAAGTGTCGGCTTGGAAACTGCAACCACAATTTCTCTTGCAGCAGCAACACTTGGCTTGGTTGCAGGGAGCTTAATTGGTGGTCCGACAGGCCGATACTTAATAGAAAAATATCATCTTAGCAGTGCAGATGCGGAAAAAATTGATCTAAATTTACTTAATGAAAAAGATGTAGTAAAGGAATCGAAAGAAAGAGCCTTAACAGTAGGAACATATCAACTACTTCTGACAGTTGGATTTGGATGCATAATTTCCGACTTACTTACTAAAACCGGTTTGGCATTCCCGGCGTCTGTTGGAGGAATGACTGCTGCATTAATTGTAAGAAACTGGGCAGATAACACAACCTCCTTCAAGTTGAGACTAAATGAGATTTCCATCATAAGCAATATTTCGTTGCTCATATTTTTAGCATTATCTATGATGACATTAAAATTGTGGCAGTTAACATCGCTTGCTATTCCCATGCTTATACTACTTTTAGCTCAAACTGTGATGATGTTTTTCTTCGCTGTCTTTGTAACTTTTAGATTTATGGGAGAAAGTTATGATGCGGCAATGATAGCGGTAGGACATTGTGGATTTGGGTTAGGTGCTGTACCAACCGCAATGGCAAACATGCAATCAGTTGAAAGCAAGTATGGGGCTTCACCAAGAGCATTTTTCATTGTTCCTTTAGTAGGTTCTTTGTTTATTAATATTGTCAATTCATTTGTAATTACATTTTTCATTAATTTTTTTGGGTAACAGGATATATCCTTGTGGAACTCTGTAAATTATTCTGTAAATTTTTTTAGAATACCTAGAGCTGCATATATGTTTTAGGTATTCTTTTTGGGATTATAAATAATCTGGTGGTTTAACATTATAAGATTGTGGAGCCCTTGTAAGCTTTATGCGATTTTGGAGAAGATTTGGAGTGATCTTGTATGCTCCAAGTCTTCTTTTTTACATAGAAATTAAAGATAGGCTACAGAGAAGATACTAAAAAGAAAGGCCAAGAAAGGATACTGAACCAATCTTAAAGAGGTTCTTTGTCAAATTTTGGGGTGCTAAAGTGTCTATGCACTCCTGGAGAGGACATGCACTGAATACAGTGCGTGTCCTTTTTCGTTGCGTGTGTTAATGTACAAGATCCTATTACGAAAGCGCTCAAAATTGCGCAGACCAAATGAGACACGTTTTAACACCTTGATTTTATTGTTGCAGCCTTCAGTAAAGCCGTTGGAGTAAGGATATATAAGGGCGCTCCTGATTTCTTCGTACCAATAGGTAAAGGACTTAACCAGAGAGTTCATTTCCGGTAAATCAGCGCTTTTTACCAGGTCTATCCATGCTGAAAGTGCCCAAGAAATGTTGGTATGATCCTTGAATCGAAGCACCTTGGAAAATGCGTATTTTAGCGCGTAAGCACATCTTAGACGAGGAGAACAGCGAAGGATTCCCTCCAGCTTTATAAGCTCTTCTTCGGTTAATTTCTCATATGGTTTCGTTAAGATTGTCTTGTTGGACTTAAACATTCGGCTATGGTGACAAAGGCGCTTTTGCTCTGCTTTGCGAACGCGCTCCATGGCCCATTGGACTAAGCGGATCATATGAAAACGGTCTGCCACGATGCGCGCCTTGGGGAAGATTGTTTTTATGACTGAACGGAACTGCATAGACATGTCCATTGTGACAAATTCTACTTTTCGTCGTTCACTCATTGGAAATTGATAGAAATACTGGAGCAGAGCCGGTGTAGTTCGTGCCGGAAGAATGTCCATTATACGCTTGTTTTCAGAGTCAGTGATGATGACTTGGTACTTCTGACCGGCAGCATTTCCTTTAAATTCATCGATGGAAAGCACGCGGGGAAGGTGACTGGGACGAGGAATATGGACTTCATTAAAGACACGAATGACCTGGCTGGTGCTGACATGGCATCGTCTGGCCACTTCTTGGAAAGAAAGGTGTTGACGCAGCTCCTGGAGCATGACTTGTTGAAGCGAGGAAGAGGTTTGGAAATACGGAGAGGCAAAGGGGCTCTTCTCGTTAAATGTGTGACCACAGCTACATATATAGCGTCTCTGGCGATACAGGAGATGCAACTCTTTATGGAGAAGTGGGGAATGTTTGATGAGGCGCGTATAGTAGCCCTTTATGCGTCTTGTAGTGGCCTTACAATGAGGGCAGATGTGTTCTTGAGGCGGCAGCTGAACCGCTAAAACCAAGGCTGATTCCGTTTCCTTTAAATTTTGAATCCATTCCTCTTTAATTCCTGTTAATTTTTCGATATAATCTAGAGAAGGCATATGTATTCAACTCACTTTCTTTATTGTTTGATCACTTTAATTGTAGAGGATTTGAGTGCATATGCCTATTTTTTTATTGAAAAAAAGTAGGCGCTGAGAGGACACGCATCTGGACGGTCACTTTAGCGCCCCAAAATAAATTATAGAACCAGATTAGACAGAGAGAGCTTTTGTTTGTTCCCAATCTTCTTTTTTATCCTTTTTAACTTCCTAAGGGGATGTAGTGCTGGTCATTCCGGTAGAAAATAAAAATCTTCCAACCAATGACCGGAGAGGAGAAAAATCCATAAATTTATGCTATAATTTTGCTATATTTTTGAATATTATAAAGGAGATGCGAATGATACTTCCAAAAAAAATAAAAAGACTCAGAACACGCTGTTTTCTGACACAGGAAGACTTTGCCAGAAAATTAGGCGTGGCATTTTCTACTGTAAATCGTTGGGAACAGGGTAAATCCAAACCAAACCTTGCTGCGATGAAGAATATAAAGGCCTTTTGCGAGGAAAACGATATCCCATATGCGGATATTGAAGACGCATGGCTAAACTATAAAGTTGGAGGAAAAAACAATGGTTGATACCAAGAAAGAACAGGAACGTGACGAACTCCACCGTGCCATATGGGCAATCGCAGATGAACTGCGTGGTGCTGTCGATGGTTGGGACTTTAAGAACTATGTCCTTGGCACAATGTTCTATCGCTATATATCAGAGAATCTGACAAGCTATATTAATAAGGGAGAAATCGAAGCCGGAAATACAGACTTTGATTTTGCTAAGCTGTCAGATGAAGATGCTGAAGTAGCAAGAGAAGGACTTGTAGAAGAAAAAGGATTCTTTATACTTCCGAGCGAACTCTTCGCTAATATAAAGAAGAAAAGTAATGCAGATATGGAATGGGCAAAAGCTCATTTGAATGAAAAGCTTGAGGCTGTATTCCGCCATATCGAGGAATCCTCACAAGGCAGTGAGGCAGAAAGTGACTTTGCCGGACTGTTTGCTGATTTTGATGTAAACAGCAATAAGCTCGGTTCTACTGTCGCTAAGAGAAATGAGAAACTCGTAAAGCTATTAAATGGTGTGGCTGATATGAACCTCGGTTCTGTACAAGACCATGATATCGATGCCTTTGGTGATGCCTATGAGTATCTGATGACCATGTATGCTTCTAATGCAGGTAAGTCCGGTGGTGAGTTCTTTACTCCTGCAGATGTGTCAGAACTTCTTACTCGCCTTGGCACTGTAGGTAAAAAAGAAGTCAATAAGGTATACGATCCAGCCTGTGGCAGCGGAAGTTTGCTCTTAAAATCTCTGAAAATTCTTGGTAAGGAAGGTGTGCGTAATGGTTTCTATGGACAGGAAATCAATATCACAACCTATAACCTTTGCCGTATCAATATGTTCCTGCACGATGTGGGATTCGATAAATTTGATGTTGCCTGTGAAGATACCTTGACATCTCCGCAGCACTGGGATGATGAGCCATTCGAACTGATTGTTTCAAATCCTCCGTATTCCATCAAATGGGCGGGCTCTGATGATGCAACGCTTATCAATGATCCGAGATTTGCTCCGGCAGGTGTCCTTGCACCAAAGAGCAAGGCTGACCTTGCCTTTATCATGCACAGCCTTTCTTGGCTTGCCAGTAATGGTACTGCTGCAATCGTATGCTTTCCTGGCATTATGTACCGTGGCGGAGCAGAAAAGAAAATCCGTCAGTATTTGGTGGATAACAACTTCATTGACTGTATTATTCAGCTTCCAAGCAATCTGTTCTTCGGAACCTCTATTGCCACCTGCATTATGGTAATGAAAAAGAATAAGACAGATAACCGTACTCTCTTCATCGATGCAAGCAATGAGTGTGTGAAGGTAACCAATAACAATAAGCTGACTCCTGAGAATATCGATAGAATCGTTGATATTTTTACAAAGCGTGAGGAAGTGGAACACATTGCTCACCTCGCTTCTTATGATGAAGTCAAAGAAAATGATTTCAACCTTTCTGTATCAACTTATGTTGAGGCTGAGGATACCAGAGAGAAAATCGATATTGTAAAGCTGAATGCAGAGATTAAAGAAATCGTATCTCGTGAGCAGGTTCTTCGTGATGAAATCGATAAGATCATCGCAGAAATCGAGGTGCGGTAAATGAGCAGATTAGATGAATTGATTCAGGAATTATGTCCTGATGGAGTTGAATACAAAACACTTGGAGAACTCGGAAAATTTTATGGAGGTATTACAGGAAAATCTAAAGATGATTTTACTGATGGAAATGCAAAATTCATTACATATAAAAATGTGTATTCTAATCCCGCACTGGATATAGATGTTGATGATAAAGTCAAAATTGGTGATGACGAAAATCAACGAACCTTAGAATATGGCGATATTATATTCACAGGATCTTCTGAAACACCAGATGAGTGCGGAATTTCATCTGTTCTTACACAACAGACTGATGAAAAATTATATTTGAATAGTTTTTGCTTTGTCTTTAGATTTGATGACACCTCAATAATGCTTCCCGATTTTTCAAAGCATTTATTTCGTTCAAGTGAACTAAGATACCAAATTGGTAAAACCGCAAACGGTGTTACGAGATTTAATGTATCAAAGAAACAGATGAGGCAAGTGAAGCTCCCTGTACCTCCGTTGGAGGTACAACGTGAAATAGTCCGTATATTGGACTCTTTCACGTTACT
>ENA-OPSS01000113-OPSS01000113.1-human-gut-metagenome-genome-assembly--contig:-NODE-113-length-11061-cov-1.775486_pt1 | contig 11061 bp, 6 predicted proteins | sample MGYA00241461_ERZ501914 | MGnify/ENA primary metagenome ERZ501914 (study PRJEB25962, sample SAMEA2042401) | human gut metagenome | biome: human gut; feature: human-associated habitat; material: faeces...
CGGTCATGTGACCTTTGCCGGTGGCTGCAAGACTTCCATATAATGTTACTTGAAAGGCTTTTGCTTCAGGATGTTTTTCCAGAAATATTTCAGCAGCCTTGCGCGGTCCCATAGTATGACTGCTGGACGGACCGGTGCCGATGCGGTATAGTTCTCGGATAGATTTCATTTCGTTTTATAAGGTTAGTTATTATGAGGAACAAAGGTATAAAATAAAAGGGGGAAAGTAGCAAAAAAGGAAAAGAAAAACTCTCTTGACAAATAGGAAAGTTGTCAGGAGAGTTTGGAAAACCACCGGTCGGATTTGGTGTATTGTCTTTATTCTAATTGTCTTTGGATACCTTTGTCACCGACGACAAAATACTGATTATTTTCAATCAGCATGGCACGTCCGCGCTTTTTTTCCCGGTTTTCTTTATTGTCCACATTTACTCCGATAACCTTGCCGTTATAGAAAGTGGAAATATCTTTGAAAATGGTATGTCCCACAATAATGTGTTTTGCCTTATAACGGTCCATAATCATTTCTAGGGAGTCTTTTGCCAGCGGATTGTATTTGCCATCGGTGCGTACCAGTCCGCGATACCAGATGGGACCGCTGTTTCCATACAGGAAGGCTGTGAGTGGAGAAAGCACTTTGCGTTCTTTTTTCGTCATAAATAGCCCTTTACTCATTTCTTCATTGACAGTGGGAATGTTCAAGTTCTTGTCATAGAAGTCTTTGCCCAGTCCGGCATGTACATATAGGTCGTTACCTATCATTTGCATGGTGTTACGGGTTCCCAACCATCTGCCCAGTTCGGTATTGGGACCGAATAGCCGGGGGTACTCCATCTTTAGTTTTTCTGCTAATATTTTATATTTTTCTTTGGTGTATCGGAGGTCATTGGCCAGCACCATCGGTTCATGATTTCCCAGTATGAACGATACGTGTCCTCCGGCTTTGGCTGCTTCCTCTTCCAGTTTGTAAAATAGCCAGAAGATTTGCGGTACATCTTTTCCTCTGTCAAAAATATCACCGATAATCATCAGATGGTTTTTCCCGAAGCTCCATTTGTAGTCTTTATCAATGATATGATTGCCTTGTAACAGGCTGATTACACAGTCCAGCCTTCCATGAGGGTCGGACATGACAAAAACTTTGTCTGCCTGGGGATAATTCCATCCGGGACGTTTTACCGGGTGTAGTTTTACATCAAATGGAAACCTGCCTTTGTGGTCTGTCACATGCAGGGTAAAGTTTTGAGGTAATGTGGTATAAGTGGTATCAATGATATTCCCTTTCTTATCTACATTGATTACTCTGATTTGGCCGTCAGGCTGATACAATACGTATGGACCGTCGGCTGTTAATTCTTCTTTTTTCTCTTTGTCTTTCTTCTTGTCTTTGAAATCAAGAGTTCCGGCACTAAGGCCGGAACTGATGAATGCGAGGGTAAATGCAAGAAGAAAGTAGTTGATAAAATTAGTCTTGCTTGTCATCGATTTGATTTATAATTCAGTTAGATTTTATCAATTTGTGTTGACTATTATTTCAGATATTCTGGTGTTTGTACAATATTAGAATTAGCATTAATTTCTTTTTGAGGAATAGGTAATATTGTACGATAATAGTTTCTGTCGAAATCCATAGATGTTTTTTCGTCAGCGAAATGCACTACCTCTTTCATCATATCGTCTGTTTCGTTAATACGAGTTACTCGTAAGTTATTACGTAATAAGTCAAACATGCGGTGCCCTTCACCAATGAGTTCTTTCCTGCGTTCTTCTAGAACATCATCAAGGGTAACCTTTGCGGGCATCGTATAGTCCGGATTTCCTCGGAGTGCAATGGCTTTCAGGTATTTTGCAGCTTTTGTTGCATCTCCGTTTTTCACGGCTGCTTCGGCTGCATTTAAGTAAGTTTCGGAAAGACGTACTATAGGAATATTGGCATCCATAATATTTTCTCCAGGTTGTGGTTGATACTTATTCAAATACATTACTTTTTTGTCTTGATTAACTAATAACTTAATGCGTACATCATTAGGCGTTTCTAACAGATGGTGATAAAAACTGACTGTAATGCACATATCTTGATATCCTTTTGGAGAAGTTAGATATCCCATACTTTCATTGCCGGGGCTTTCGGTAGTAGTATTGACTATTTCGAAGAGAATTTCTCCCGGATTTGCTTCGGAGGCTTCCGTACCCCCTACAGTGGGATATTCTTCGGTATTCCATAATTGGTATTTATTGGCTTCCGATCCTTTTATTGCTTCTTCTGCAGCTTGTAAAGCTTCACTGTTCTTCCCCATATACAGATATGCCCGACTTAACAAAGTTAATGTGGCCCATTTACTGATTTTACCTTTCTTATTTAAGGATAAATCTTTTTGATTCAAACTAGTACCTGACCATGAATATGTGGGTATCATTAAACTAGCCGCATTCTTTAAGTCTTTGATTATTTGATCATAACATTCAGCTACAGTGTTACGTGAAGGTTTACTGTCGGCAGTGGCTGATGCTGAAGTGATGATAGGTACTCCTAAAGAGGCTCCGTTATCTTTTAAATAAGTATATCCGAAGAAGCGCGTAAGGTCAAAAAGGGCCAGACCACGTATTGCTAATGCTTGTCCTTCCAAATCATTGCGGAAGATATGCTCATCTTCATCGTTTGGAAGAATTTCGATATTGTCAATGCCGTCTAAAATTACATTACAGTTTTGAATGATGGAATAAAGATATGACCAGTGTGTACTTGGTCCATTTGCAGGTAACCAATCCATTTGGTAATAGTGAGCTGTTCTACAAGTTGATTGTACAGCTTGCATGTCATCTCCTGTTACATCTCCGTAGTAGATTAAACGCCCGGAATACGCATAGGCATTACGCATTGTCGCATAAATGGCGTTTAGTGAATAATCAATGTCGGAGAGAGATTTGATACTCGTTTCTGTTGGAATTTGTGTGGACGGTTCTAAATCCAACCAATCGTTTCCACATGAAGTAAACAATCCGATGGATAAGACTATTGATAAAAAATTATGTAATGTTCTCATATTGTTGTTTTTTAGTGGTTAAAAATTGATGTTGAGACCAAAAGTAACGGTTTTTAAAGGCGGTGTGGTTTGATTTCCCCTACCGGCACTAACAGCTTCAGGATCATAATTGTCATAGGCCGCCCATGTCCATAAATTGCTTGCTGATGCATAAAAACGAACATTTCCTATATTGATTTTATTTGTCCATTCTTTAGGTAACGTAATGCCGAATGTGATATTTTTTAAGCGGAAATAATCAGTACTGTGGATACGGCGGCTACTTGTTATTTTATGCATTGATACAGAAGATGATTTACCCGGCATATATACTTCTATATTGGTTTGATCACCTGGCTTTTTCCAGCTATCACGATAATAAGTCGGAATGTTTGCATAGGAATCGTAACCGCCATGTTCTGTCTTTTGTGCCCAAGTATCATAAGAATATCCTCCGAATTGATAGGAGAATAAGAAATTTAAATCAAGCCATTTATAACGCAATGAATTAGAGATACCTCCGTTAACAGTTGGTTCTGCATGTTTATAAGGAATGAATTGTGCATTTTTAGAGTTCTCGGTAATTTCTTTTATATAATTTCCGTTCTCATCCAATTCATTGGTATAGAATAGAGGATTTCCTGTTTCAGGATTGATGCCCGCAAATTCTTGTACATAGAATGTACGATAAGAACTTCCTACTTTGTGTATTTGGGTTCCACTGACAATTTGTGTCTGTTCGCCATCTAATTTTACAACTTTATTGGAGTTATGACCTAAATTGAAAGTTGTATTCCAGTTAAAGTCTTTTATTTTAATATTAGTGGAATTAATAGTTAATTCAATACCTTTATTTTTCACTTCACCTATATTCATTAAATAACTACTAAATCCTGTTGTCATGGATACAGGACAGTCCATTAATAAGTTTTTAGTTGTACGGGTATAATATTCAATCGTGAAGTTCAGACGATCCCAAAGACCAAAATCCAAGCCAATATTCATATTATAATTGGTTTCCCATTTCAGATTAGGATTTGCAATTTGGGACATTTGAATACCGGGTTGCTCCAAGTAACCACCACTAATGGAGCTTAATCCCATATAGCCGAAATAATCAGAAGGAAGAGTACCGTTTACACCGTATGATGCTCTTATACGCAAGTCTGTCAACCAATCTTTTACAGGTTGCATAAATTCTTCTTCAATAGTACGCCATGCTCCGGATACAGACCAAAATGTTCCCCAACGATTGTCACGGTGCAAACGTGAACTGCCATCAACACGAAAACTAGCTCCTAGATAATATTTATTTTTGTAATCGTAATTCAAACGGCTTAAATAGGATACCAGTCTGTACCTTGAATCACTTCCCCCTACAGATACTGTTTTCATTCCATTACTAATGGCATGTTTGTCGGGAGTTGTAAAATTGTAAGCTTCCCCTGATAAATAGTCATTGTAGGTATCATCAATTTCATATCCGGCAAGAAAGTCCAAATGATGAATGTTGTTGAAAGTAGTTAAATAGCTTAAGGTGTTACTCCATACCATTTTTTTATATTCTCTTATGCGTTTTACTACTTCTCCATTTTCATCTTCACCGTTGGAAGTACGTGGGTCATACCATTTCTCACCTTTTACAGTAGTGTAATCATAACTGAATGTTGTTTTGAATTTCAGATTTTTTATGATTTCGTATTCGGCATAAAGCGTATTGAATGCGCGTAGCATTTTTTCATGTTTATAATCGTATTCAGCTGATAATTTGGGGTTGCGGTCATTGGCTTTACGAATAAATTTACGATTCCAACTGCCATCTTCATTGTAGACCGGATCTGAAGGAGTAGCCCAATTACGTGAGGAATAGAAAGGAGATGTATAAGTGAATCCTTCGTCATAAACACTCTGATTTACATTTGAGAAAAGTATCTTGGCGCCTACAGTCAATTTGTCTGTTGCACTGAAATCTGCGTTCAAACGCCCTGTTACACGTTCCAAACCGGAACCTTGTACAATACCGTTCTGCTTCATATATGATAAAGAAGAGTAATATTTAAATTTATCGCTGCCACCGGCTAGTGATGCTTCATAGGTAGAATGATGTCCCTTTTGGAAAAGCTCTTTATTCCAGTCTGTGAAACCACACCATGGAATTGGAGCATATTTATCGATTTGCCCATCTGCATAAGTTTTACTTTGTGACATTAGCTCTTCCTCTGATATATTAGGATTTTTATCAGCTAGTTTACGTTGTTGATATAATATCAATCCATTGTAAATATATTCACGTCGTTCTTCTCCCCCCATAACTGGGCGATAATCCATTGCGAAATCATTGCTACCCCAGTCTGCTTTTAATGAAATTTGTGCTTTTCCGCTTTTTCCTTTCTTGGTGGAGATTAAAATAACTCCATTTGCAGCACGTGAACCATAAAGGGAGGCTGCTGCAGCATCTTTTATTACTGTAATATTTTCAATATCCGAGTTGTTTAATGTAGACATTATGTCAAATCCGGAGTCGGAGCTGGTAGCAGCAACAGAACCGGATTGGACGGGAACACCATCGATTACGTATAGTGGAGAATTGCTTGCATTGAAAGAACCCATACCACGAATACGGATAGAAGTGGAGGCACCAGGCTGACCTGAACTGGAAGTGACTTGTACTCCGGGAGCATTACCTTCTAGCAAACTGGAGAATGAAACTACGGGTAAATCTTTTAATTCTCCTGTCTTCACAGTAGAAGCAGACCCTGCGTATGCCGACTTCTTGAAAGTACCATAACCGGTAACAACCACTTCTTCCATAACATTATTATCAGGAGCCATGACTACTTTCAGTATCTTTCCGGCAGTGGCTTTTATTTCCTGCTTGCCATAACCTATATAGGAGATAATCAAAGTGGCAGGTATACGGTCTACATCTAATGAGAAGTGCCCGTCCAAATCTGTAGTAGTTCCATTCGTAGTACCTTTGACTAAGATATTCGCTCCAATAATAGGTTCTCCCGTCTCATCCAGTACTGTACCGGTTAATGTTGTTTTCTGTTGAGGAACAGCAGACTCTTTTTCTTCAATTTGCTTGATAGCAATAACGCCGTTGTGAACTGAATAGGTCAAACCGCTATTCATAAGACATTTATCAAGCACATTGGCTATTTTTTCGTTATTTACATTTAGGTTTTGGACTTTTATTTGTTTTACATCATTGGTGCTGTATACAAAAGTAAAGTCGGTTTGTCTTTGGATTTCCCAAAGAATTTCACTCAACGTGGCATTCTTGAATGAGGCTGTGACAGTGGCTTGTGCAAACACTTTGTTGGCAGCCTGCATAAAACCTGTGGTAATGATACAGAAAAATAGGAACGTAATCCACAAACGTTTACTACTTTTACCGTGATTGGTGTAGTTGTGTTTTTTGTCCATAATACATCATTTTTATTAGTTATAGAATGTGATTGTTTTGTTATTGACTTTTACGTGTACTTTTTGAGTTTCTTCCAACAAACGTACAAATGGAGTGATTTCCGAATACCGATCTACATTGCATCCAAAGCGTAGGTCTTTTATTTTCTCATTGGCAAAAATTACTTCCATGTCATACCAGCGTGATAGTATTTTCATGATATCTTCCAATCGCTGGTCTTTGAAATGAATTTTTCCTTTTATCCATGAAGTATAAAATCCGGCATCTACCATGCGTATCTGTATGCTGCTGTTTCCGAGGCTGATGGTAGCTTGCTGGGAAGGCTTTAAAATACAGCTTTCTCCAGTTTCTGTATTTACTTTGACAGAACCGTTTACCAAAGTTGTCTGATACTCTTCCTGTGGATAAGCAGAGATGTTGAATGTGGTTCCCAACACTTCTACTTGCATGCCTTGAGTGCATACTATAAATGGTTGCCCTGTTTTGCAGACTTCAAAATAGGCCTCGCCTTCCAGTTCCACTTTGCGTGGACCGTTATCAAATGTCACAGGAAAGCGGAGACTGGTCATTGCGTTCAGATGCACTTTTGTTCCATCACTTAACAATAGAGCATATTCTCCACCTCGTGGAGTTTCCACTTTATTATATACAGGCTTGTTTTTTGGGGCTGTTTTTGATGTTACTTGGTAATTCAGCATTGTAGAGTCCATGTGGACTCGGGCTCCGTCTATTTTCTCAAGCAGACTCTCTGTTTCTTTATTTATATGGATTGTCTGGCCGTCCTCCAATGTCAGAATAGCTTGGGATTCCCCAGGTAGAATGGATTGTGCGATGAACTGTTTGTCCGAAAGAGAAACGGGCGAGGTGAATTTCATGGAAATACTTACAAAAAGGACAGGTAACAGAATGATTGCGGCATAACTTACTATTTTGATATATCTGCTTCTGTTATTATTTCTTTTGATTCGCTTTTCCACTTCTTTCCATCCGGATGAAGGATTGAATGCCGTATTTTTCCGGAAATGTTGCTTTTGGTTTTCTTCATCACAAATTTTCTTGAATAAAATCTCGTGCGCTGTAGATTCTTCTCTCCAAGCAGTTAGTTTTATTGTTTCTTCCGGGGTTATTTCTTCCGACAGATACCTTGCTATGAGGTTGGCTATATAGAAATCTTGTTTTATCATATTTTGACCTGTTTTTTATCTCTTTTATAATAAAACAGGTCTGTTTGAAATTTGGGTGAATAATAAAACGACTTTTTTTGAAAAAAAACAAATTAATGTCTTTTTATATAAAGAACAAGAGGAAGTAATAGTAGTCTTTCAAATTCTCTCTGAGTTTCTTGTAGGCTATTTTCTTTAATGTATGGACTGTTTCTGTAGATATGTTTAGTCTGTCTGCTATTTCTGCGTTTTTTTTCCCTTCCAGAGATAGTTGCATAATGGCTTTCATTTGGTCAGGTAATTTATTTATGGCTTCAGAAACGATACGATAAGTTTCCTCTTCAACGATTGCATCGTGAAAAAAGGAATCCTTTTTCTTTTCGATGACATTTTGAGCGTATTCATATACTACTTTTGAATGCTCCAGTTCGTTGAGTGCTTTATTGCGTACAGCTGTATATAAAAATGCTTTTACCTGATGCAGATAAAAAAAATCTTCTCTTATTTGCCATAGTTTGGCAAATGAATCTTGTACAATATCTGCTGAAGTTTCTTGGTTTTCTGTATATTGATTGGCAAATAAGCATAGAGTTACATAATATTTATTGAAAATATCATGAAACCCTTGCTCATTAAGCTTAATACTTATAGTTGTATGAGAAGTTCCCGCTGCCACCTTTGCTTTTAATTTTCTCTAATTTTAGTGCGAATATAGAGAAAATTAATTAAAAACAGCCTCTTATTCTATTAAAATATTATTTTAAGTCTACTACAGTAATACCTGCCCCACCAAATTGTACGTGTTCGTCTTGATAGTGTGCTACTCCTGGAACACTTCCCAAATAGCTGCGAATCAGGGTGCGCAGTATGCCTGTACCTGTTCCGTGAAGGATACGTACACGGTCTATTCCCAATAGTATGGCATCATCGATAAAATAAGTTACTGCCTGTATCGCTTCATCGCCACGCATACCGCGTACATCAATATCTTGTTTGAAATTTAGTTTCTTTTCATATACCCGATCTTGTGTTTCACTGCTGACGAAGGTACTTTTTACCATTGTTTTCTGGGTGGGCTGTATTGGTGTGCTACGTTCCAGCTTATCCAGTTTTACATTGGTTTTTATCATTCCGAACATAACTATTGCATTTTTGCCATTAATTCCTAGTACTTCTCCGACACTGGATTGACCTTTGATCTTTACAGTGCTACCTACAGTGATAGGCTGTTCTTTGGGTATTGACAGTTGGGAAGATTCCGTTTTGGCTTTATCCTTTTTGTTTTTTTTCCGCTCTTGTTTTTCACGGAGTTTTTCCATTTTCCGGATGATTTCATCTTCCTTGTTCTTTTTCTCGATATCTTCTATCTGATTTTTAAAATCAGTCAGTTCCTGACGTGCCGATTGTGTACGTTCTTTGTCGGCTTGTGCTTCCTTGATGATACGGATGGTATTTTCAATTCGGGCATTTGATTCCTGTATCAATTTTTCCGCATCTTCTTTGGCCTTTCGTAAAATCTCTTTACGACTTTTCTCCAGTTCCTGTAGTTCTTCTTCGTATTTGGCGATGGTTTCTTCCATCTGTTTTTCTCGTTTGCGGATGTTCTGACGCTTGGTTTCCCAATAACGTTTGTCACGTACGATATCTTGTAGATATTTATCAGCATTGATATATTCACTCCCTACAATTTCGGATGCGTCGGCTATTACTTCTTCCGGTAAACCTATTTTCCTAGCTATTTCTACTGCAAATGAACTTCCCGGATTTCCTATTTGTAATTGGAATAAAGCTTGCATTAAATGCCTGTCATATAACATGGCACCATTAACCACTCCTTCGTGATCTTCGGCAAAATGTTTCAAATTTTGATAATGAGTGGTGATAACGCCGAATGTGCCCTTTTCATTGAAACGTTTCAACACAGCTTCAGCTATGGCTCCTCCAATTTGTGGTTCTGTACCTCCGCCGAATTCATCAATGAGGATAAGGCTGCGTTCGTTACAGCTTTTCATCATTGTTTTCATGTTGGTAAGGTGTGAGGAGTAGGTACTCAGATCGTCTTCGATACTTTGTTCGTCACCTATGTCTATAAAGATACTGCCGAATAATCCGGCATGGCTACGTTCATGCATCGGAACCGGCATACCACATTGTAACATATATTGTAGTAATCCCACAGTCTTCAGACAAACGGATTTACCTCCGGCATTCGGTCCGGATATAATTAGAATGCGTTGATTTTTAGTTAGTTCTATATCTAGAGGAACAACCTTTTTATTATGCTTGGCCAGCGAGAGTTGCAATAGTGGGTGTATGGCCATGGTCCAGTCCAAAATCTGTTTGTCTTCCAATGATGGTTTGGTGGCGTTCGTCTGAATGGAAAAATGGGCTTTGGCACGGATGAAATCAATTTCTGCCAAAAACTCGTATGACTGGAGGATGGCGGGGACCTGTGGGCGGATTATGATAGAGAAATCTGTCAGGATACGGATGATTTCCCGGCGTTCTTCTCCTTCCAATTCCCGTATTCTATTGTTTGCTTCCACTACTTCGGCCGGTTCTATGAAAACTGTTTTGCCGGTGGATGATTCATCGTGTACAATTCCCTTGATTTTCCGTTTTAATCCCGGTGCGACAGGGATGACGAGTCTTCCGTCACGCATGGTAGGAGTTACATCTTTATCAACATAACCTTCTGCTTGAGCGTTGCGTAGAATTGCATTCAAACTGCGTGATATGCTTCCGGCTGTCGAGGCCAACTCTCTGCGGATGCGTAATAATTCGGAAGAAGCGTTGTCTTTGATTTTTCCGAATTTGTCTAAGATGTTGTTTATACGCGTAATGAGTTGAGGAAACACGATAATATCTCCTGCCAGTTTTTGTAGGGCAGGGTAGGGGGAGTTTTCTTTTTCTTGTTCTTCGTCATTCGAGGTCAGTGTCAGAAAATGGATGATATCACGAATTGTTTCTAAAGAACGGCGTAAATCAAACAGTTCTTGCTCATCCAAATACATACCTTCTACGCGGATACGTTTTAGTGATGGTCGTACATCAAAAAAATATTGGTCGGGAAAACTGTCTTCCTCTTGTATGATGCGCATGAATTCCATCACCTGTTCCAGCCATTCATTAATATCCTTAAAGGATTCTGAGAAGTTCATTTCATCTACTCTTTCTTGACCTAATGTGCTGAGACATTTCTCTTTTAGTAAATGACGGATGGAATCGAAACCTATTTTCTGTTCGAAATTCTGAGGGTATATCATGATTTATTTCTTTCGTTTATTATTCGTATGCAAAAATACGATTTGAAAATTTTATAGCAAAAAAACTGGTAAACTATTTGCTTATTTAAAATAAAGTCGTACCTTTGCAGCGCTTTCAACAGAAAGTACTTCTGAAAAGGAGTCTTGGAGAGGTGGCAGAGTGGTCGATTGCGGCGGTC
>ENA-OPSS01000131-OPSS01000131.1-human-gut-metagenome-genome-assembly--contig:-NODE-131-length-10578-cov-2.013969_pt1 | contig 10578 bp, 9 predicted proteins | sample MGYA00241461_ERZ501914 | MGnify/ENA primary metagenome ERZ501914 (study PRJEB25962, sample SAMEA2042401) | human gut metagenome | biome: human gut; feature: human-associated habitat; material: faeces...
TATAGTTAATTCCTTCTTTTACTTTAAAAATTTGAATAGGAAAAATTGGTGTTTCGCCATTTCCAAGTCCTCTCATAGTAGCATCTAACAAACAGTGCATTACCATTCTACCTTCATCGGAAGTATCTGTACCATAGTTTAAAGAACTAAATGGCACTTGCGCACCAGCTCTAGAATGCATCGTATTTAAATTATGAACTAGAGCTTCCATTGCTTGATATGTAGCATCATATGTTTCATCTTTCGCCATTTGAAATGCCATATCAAACATTTTTCCTTGTATTGGACCATATTTTTGATTTAATGCTTGATAAATTTCTTCTTTTGCAAACGCATCATTCATTCGAATTTCTATATTATGATTGGCTTCAATTTGTGCAAACATCAATTTAAATTCATCATCACTAACTGTAGCACCTTCAAATTCCAACATTCTTTCAAGTGCTTTTCGTAATTCTTTTTTATATGTTTTTCTCACTCCAAGAGCCATTGCATAGTCAAAGTTAGGAATACTTTGACCACCATGTTGATCATTTTGATTTGCTTGAATGGCAATACATGCCAATGAAGCATAACTTCTTATTCCATTAGGTTCTCTTAAAAAACCATTGCCAGTAGAAAATCCATCCTTAAATAAATCAATTAAATCAATTTGACAACAAGTCATCGTTAAAGCGTAAAAATCAAGATCATGAATATGAATATCACCTTTGATATGTGCTGTTGCAAATTCTGGCTTAATTAAGTCGTTTAAATAAAATTGTTTTGCTGCCTCACTACCATATTTTAACATCATTCCCATTGGGGTATCCGCATTAATGTTAGCATTTTCTCGCTTTGAATCTTCATCTTTTGAATCTTTAAATGTAATATCATGAAGTGATTTCATTAAGTTGGTTTTCCGTTCACGTACCTTTGTACGTTCAGCACGATATCTGATATATGCTTTTGCAATTTCGGCTTCTCCCATTTCAATTAAAACATTTTCAATAATATTTTGCACTTCTTCAACCGAAATATTTTTATTATCATAATCTTTATTAACACAATCAATAACTTTATTTGTAATCATTTTACATAAAGTTACATCATCATCTCCACAAGCAAGTTGAGCTTTATAAATCGCTTTTTCTATTTTTTGAGGATCAAATACTTTCTTTCGTCCGTCTCTTTTAATAATTTTTTTTACCATAATAATCCTCCTTATAATTTGTAATTTTTTTAATTTTTTTGTAAAATCTTACAAAATGTGAAATGATTATATTATAATTTTTTTCTTAAATCAAGCAAATAGTTTCAGAATATTTTTCCAAAAAAAAGTTAATATTTTTCTTGCAATTTTATTAAAAATATGATAAGTTAAAGCGAGGTGAGAAGTATGCCATATCTAGTCATTGCAATCATATTTATCATAATTTTAAGTGTCATCTTTTCGTCATTTATGCCAAAAATAAAAACAAAAAAGGCGTATGATGAACTTCTAAGTTATTTAAAACAAACTGATTTAAACTATTCAATTGAAAAAATAAAAAATGACATTTTTGACGCTAAATTAAATATTAACTCTACTCATTATTATATTAAATTTCTAAATATACCAGCATATAGTGAAATTCAAATCAATAATAAAACGACATGGGAATTAAAATATGGAGCAAAAGATCAGCCTGGAAAAGCCCAACCCCATAAACGTTACTTAAGTGAACTTTCATCTTTTCTAGGAACCGATTTTGGTAAGAATATTAATAAAATCATCATTGTTTTCCCTAAACCTAAAAAAATTGTTAAATATATAAATGAATCTGAAATAATATTTGTCAATAGTAAAACCGATTTATATGGAACCCGTATTCTTACTAAAGACAATTTTGGCTTATTTAAAAAGTAAAAACTTATATAATTATCAAAAACTGATATTATATAAGTTTTTTATTTTACAAATTTTTATTTTATATTTTCTACTTGCTTTTTCATAAAAGTAATCACTTCATCATAAGAAAGTTCTACTTTTTCTAATGTACGACGGTTTTTCAATTCACAAATATTTTCACAAGCTTTTCTGCCAACTGTTATAATATATGGAATGCCGATTAATTCCCAATCTTTAAATTTAAAGCCAGGTTTTGCTTCACGATCATCTAATATAATTTCGACTTTTGTATCATTCAATTGATCATAAATATAGTCAGAACCTTTTTTTATTACCTCATCTTCATAATTGATTGGTACGATAACAGCATGATAGGGAGCAACATTGAGTGGCCAAATAATTCCAGACTCATCATGATTTTGTTCAATGATACTTGACATTGTTCTTGTAACTCCAATTCCATAACATCCCATAACAATTGGGACGTGATTACCTAATTCATCTTGATAAGTGCATTTTAATGGTAAAGAATATTTTGTACCCAATTTAAAAATTTGACCTATTTCAATTCCTCTTTCCATTTTAAGAAAATTACCACAAACAGGGCAAAGATCATCTTTACGAACGGTTCGTAAATCAAAAACTTCTCCATCAAAATCACGTTTGAAATTTACACAAATGAAGTGATAATCTTTTTTATTAGCACCAACTACAATATTATGCATACAAGCAACTTCTTCATCTACTAAAATTTTAATACTAAGTCCAACAGGACCGACAAAACCTTCAAATGAATTGATATTTAAAATATCTTCATTAGTAGCAAGAACCAATTCATGTTCAGCAATCTTCAAAGCATTCACAACTTTGATTAGATTGACTTCTCTATCCCCTCTTACCATTACTAAAACAAGTTCATTCGTAGATAAATTGCGATAAACCATTGATTTTGCAATATCTTTTTTACTCAATTTTAAAAATTCGCTTACTTCATCAATAGTTTTTTTATTAGGAGTTAAAACCAATTCCATTCCTTTTTCTTCAATCGTATGATGATATCCATCAAGTTTGGCTTGCGCTTTCTCTTCATCTGCCGCATATTTGCAATGCTCACAATAAATAATATCACTTTCTCCAACATCAGAAAGAGCCATAAATTGATGTGAGCCATCTCCGCCTATTGCACCAGTATCAGCTAATACTACTTTATAATCAATCCCAAGACGTGTAAAAATTTTTTCATAAGTTTTATACATCAATTGATATGAATCATTTAATCCTTCTTCATTTAAATCAAATGAATAGGCATCTTTCATAATAAATTCACGCCCTCGCATAAGGCCAAAACGTGGTCTCAATTCATCCCGATATTTTGTTTGAATTTGATATAAATTAATTGGCAAGTTTTTCCTAGATTTTATTTCATTTTTTACTAAATCAGTAAAAATTTCTTCGTGTGTTGGACCAAGACAAAATTCACGATTATGACGATCTTTAAATCTCATAAGTTCTGGACCATATTTTTGCCACCTACCAGATGCTTCCCATAACTCCTTCGGTTGAATAGCACTTGATAATATTTGAAGGGCACCTGCTCTATCCATTTCATCTATAATAATATTTTCAATTTTATTAAGAGTCCTCAATCCTAATGGTAAATAATTATATACTCCTGCAACCAATTTTCTAATCATACCTGCTCTAATTAAAAGAATATGGCTTGCGATAATCGCCTCATTTGGGGCTTCTTTCAATGTTGATATGAGCATTTTACTTGCTTTCATAATACTTCCTCCATAAAACATTACCTATTATATCACAATCTATCTTTTTTTTCTAATGATTTACTATCCAGTCTTGCCCAGAAAATACAACCAAAAATAAAATTGCCCTTTTTAAAAAGGACAATTTTATCAACTATTTTCCTGAAATAGCAAGAGATTTAACTTTTAAAGTCGGTGAAGCAACCCCTACAAAACGTTTTTCAATATCATTGCCAATCGTTTCTATATTTTTCATCATTTCAAAAAAGTTACCTGAAGTGACAAAAAGAGTAATTGGTTTATCAATTTTGCCATTTTTAATCATATAACCAGAGGACTGTACATTAAAATCACCAGAAATTGGATTTAAACCTGCATGAAGTCCATTTACTTCTGTTATATAAATTCCTTCTTCAACTGTAGAAATAATTTCATCTTTTGATAGATTCCCCTCTTTAATGAATAAATTCGTAGGTTCGGTTGAAATACTTCCAGCAGTTGACATTTTAAATCCATTACCTGTTGGCGCAACATGGAAATAATGTGCAGTTTTTAGACTATGTAATAATCCATTAAACACTCCTTTTTCAACAACAGCCTTTGTTTTGCATGGAACACCTTCATCATCAAAAGAAGATTTAACAAGAGCATCATCATAGAAAGGATCATCCATGATTGTAATATTATCTCCAAAAATCTTTTCACCAACTTTGTCAGCAAGAATTGTCATTTTCTTTAAAGCAGCTTCTCCTGTAAAAACAGATGAAAAGGCGCTTAATAATTCCGTTGCTACATCTCTTTTAAATACGACTGGATATTTTCCCGTTTTAACAAAACCAGCACCAAGTTGAGCAAGAGCAGTTTCAGTTGCCTCTTTTATAATTCGATCTTTTTCAATTTGTTGAAAGGATGGATTTATATCACCTGCAAACCCCATTGCAGTCTGATCACCTTCGGCTGCTAATGGACCAACAATAGTCGTTGTATAGGAATATGATCGACTTAAATCCAGTCCTTTTGAATTCATAATTTGAACTTTTTGTGAAGTTTCACTATATTGGCAATAACCAACCTTTACTATTTTAGGACTAACTGCTAATGTTTTCTTTTCTAAATCCTGTAACATAGCAACTTTCTCAGCAGTTGAATAGTTTTTATAATCAGATTCTAAATTTGGTACTTCTTGATAAGTAGCTCCGCTTGCATACATAAATTCTTCTTCAGTTGAAGAAATGAGTTTAACATTTTCTAATAATTGTTGGAGTAAAATTTCCATTGTGTCATCGTCAAGAGTTTCAGTGTAAACATATCCCATTTTCCCATTTAATAAGCCTCTAATAGAAACTCCAAAAAGTTTTTTAACGTTATATGATTCAAGATTACCTTCATCTACCTTGATAGTATTACTTTCTGAGGTACTTGCATAAATTTCGACTGCTTCTAGACCTAGTTCAAGACCACGAGCAATTATTTGTTCAAATTTCATTAATTGTTACCTCCTTTTCCACCTACTGTCATATGGGAAACACGAATTGTAGGTTGACCTACAATTGTCGGAATAGAACCACTTTCAGATCCACACATACCATAACCACATGACAAATTATTGCCAATCATATCAATTCTAAGTAAAACATCTTTACCAGAACCTACTAAAGTAGCACCTTTAACCGGTTTAGTAATTTTGCCATCTTCAATCATGTATGCTACATTTACCGCAAAATTAAATTCACCCGTAGCAGGATTTACAGAACCACCACCCATTTCTTTAGCAAAAAGACCATATTTGGTATTTTGAATAATTTCTTCAAAAGTCGACTTGCCATTTAAGAAATACGTATTTGTCATTCTCGATGTAGTTTGATATTTGTATGATTCTCTTCTTGAAGAACCGGTTATAGGGTGGTTCATCTTGCGAGAATTGCGTTTATCAACAAGATAAGTTTTTAAAATACCATTTTCAATTAAAACATTGCATTTAGATGGTGTCCCCTCATCATCAACATTAATTGAACCCCAAGCGTTTAAATTTGTTCCATCATCAACTGCATTTACAATGTCACTAGCAACCTTTGTACCAATTTTGCCACAAAAAACGGACATTCCTTTTGCAACTGAAGTAGCTTCTAATCCATGCACACATGCCTCATGTAAAATTACACCACCAAAGCCATTGTGAATGACTACTGGCATCTCACCACCTTGCATTTCATCAGCATGAAGCATCTCAATTGTATCCTTGGCAACATTTTTTCCAAATGCATACGCATCAAACCCATCATACATTTCCATTCCTTGATTTCTACCAAAACTACCAAAACCAGGTTGCATAGATGTTCCATCATTGCCTACAACTTGAGTAGCAATTCGGTTATTGCATCGGTAGTCAGTTTGCCAAGTCGAATCGCTAGCAAAAACAAAAATTTCTTGTTCCTTCTTTGCGATAGTTGAAACAACTTGTACAACTTCATCACTATAATCTTTGGCTCCTTTATTGGCTTTTGATAATAAATCTATTTCTTCATTTAAATTATTACCTCTAACTCTTAGAGGATGAACTACTAATTCTACATTTTTTTCAACAAAAGGCTCTACTTCTTTATGCTTTGTACCTGAAAAACTATCCGCTAATGTTTTAGCGGCCACAAGTAATTCCTCTTTACTATATGCAGTAAGCGAACAATTTACTTCCGTATTGCCTTTAATGATACGCAAAGCAGCACCTGTCACTTTAGAAATATTGACTTTGGAAATTTTATCAAGCCGCATTTCAATTGAATCATTGCGTGTATTTTCTATAAATACTTCAGCAAAATCACCACCTGTTGACAAGGCAACATCTAGAATTTCTTTAGCTAAAGATTCATTGATACCAAAAACTTCTTTATGTTTTACACTCATACTCTTACCTCCTATAATTAATACTTGTATTTTAACATATTCAAAATTTTTTAGCAATTAATCTAATAATTAAATACACTGAAAAGGCTTTCATTAACTTTTTTAAAAAAAATAGTCACAACTCTTTACTTGTGACTACTTCAAAATAACATTTATTTTATAGCATCAAACAGGTTTTCATTGATCCCATTGGTTAAAATATCTCTTACTAACTTATTTTCTTCAGCCTTATCTAATGATTTGCCAGCAATCTTAGAAACATCTCGAATGACTTGTCTAATACTTTCCTCATTGTTCAAATCCATTTGTCTCACTTTTTCAACTAAGGCAAAAACTGCTTCAGGTTGAATATTGTTTTCAGAAATAAAATTCATTATTTTGTTTAAATTCATCACATTCACCTCAGTCTATTATATGACAAAGACCCAAAAAAAGTGACAAATTTTATTTTCTTAACTCGGCGATTTCATAAATTAATTTTTCAGTTTTGTTCCAACCAATACAAGGATCAGTAATAGATTTGCCATATATCCCCTCATCTAGTCTTTGACAACCATCCTCTAAATAAGATTCAATCATCAGTCCTTTTACTAATTTTTTGACGTCATCATTGTGTCTTGTACTATGTAAAACTTCTTTTGCAATTCTAATTTGTTCTAAATATTTTTTACCCGAATTTGAATGATTCGTATCAACGATTACTCCAGGATGTAAAAGATTACTCTTCTGATAAGCCTCATATAGCAATATCAAATCTTCATAATGATAATTAGGGCTTGAATGTCCTTGTCTATCTACATATCCTCTTAAAATTGCATGGGTAAGCGGGTTGCCACCGCTAGTAACTTCCCAACCACGATAAATAAATGTATGCGAACTTTGAGCAGCTTTGATTGCATTCATCATGACTGAAAGATCACCACTAGTAGGATTTTTCATACCAACAGGTATATCTAGACCGCTTGCGGTAAGCCGATGCAATTGGTCTTCTACCGATCTTGCGCCTATAGCAACATAGGATAATAGATCAGAAAGATAGCGATGATTTTCAGGATAAAGCATTTCATCAGCACAAGAAAAACCAGTTTCATTTAACACACGCATATGCAATTTTCTAATCGCAATCAACCCTTTTAACATATCAGGATTTTGATTAGGATTAGGTTGATGAAGCATTCCCTTATAGCCTTCACCTGTTGTTCTGGGCTTATTCGTATACACTCTTGGTACTAAAACTAATTTTTCTTTAACCGCTTCTTGAACTTTAGCAAGGCGAGTAACATAGTCAACGACCGCATCTTCCCGATCAGCCGAACATGGACCAATTACTAAAAGAAACTTATCACTTTGTCCTGTAAAAATATCATATAATTTTTGATCATTTAACTTCTTTGCCTTCATTCCTTCTTCGCTTATTGGGTACATTTCCTTAATCTCTGCAGGAATTGGCAATTTTCTTTTAAATTCCATATTCATGAATTCATCACATCCTATTTATCAAAATATGATCTACGCTTGGTAGATAATCTCATCATTTTTTTTATTGTTTCTGCATCTTCTCTCGCAAGTGCATCTCTTAATTTTTCAAATTCTTGTAAAAATAAATCCATTTGAGATAAAAGTTCATTTTTATTCATCAAAAATAATTCACTCCACATTTGTTCATTAATTTTGGCAATTCTTGTCAAATCTCTAAAAGAATCTCCTGTATATTCCACCAAATGTTTTGAATCTTTGCAAGTCATCAAAGTAATCGCAATACAATGGGTCAATTGTGACAAAAAGCCAATCATTTCATCATGCTTTTCTGGTGTTAAAATAGAAATATTTTTAAAACCCAATATTTTTCCCATTTCAACAATTGTATCTATTGCTTTAGTCGTATTCTTACTAGTAGGAGTGATAATAAAATTGGCTCCTTGAAAAATTTTTTTATCACTATTTTCAACACCATATCCTTCTTTACCTGCCATTGGATGGGCAGGAACAAATTCGACAGTATCTTTCAAAAGTGCCTGAATCTTAAAAACAATTTCTGATTTTACTCCAGTAACATCGGTTATCAAGGTCCCATCCTTAAAATAGGATTGATAGGTTTCTATCCATTCTACAAATATTTTAGGATACAAAGCAAAGATAACAATATCAAACATTTGTACATATTCTTTTTCAACAAACGAAATACCCGATTGTATGATTCCTTTTTTTAAAGCAAAATCAATTGAATCCCTATCTTTCGTAATAGCACCTACTTCAAAGCCCCAACTAGTAAGTGCCTCAGCATATGATCCACCTATTAGACCCAAACCAATAATTAATATTTTATGCTTCTTTGTCAAATTCATATTCTATATCTACTCCTAATGTTTCTAACTGACTAAAAAAGGTAGGATAACTTTTATTGACAGCTTCATACCCACTAATTTTACCACCAAATTTAGAAAGAAGAACAGCCAGTGCCATAACGATTCGATGATCATTGTGACCATCTAAAATTTCTAAAGGCTTATGTAAGGGCGCTTTTTCAATGATTACCTTGTTTTCGTCAACATCTATTTTAGCACCAAACTTTTCTAATTCCTCTTTCATCGCAATGGCTCGATTGCTTTCTTTGATAGCAAGTCTTTTGGTACCGGTTAAAACCACACCATTTTTAAAACAACCAATCATCATTAAAATGGGGCCTAAATCTACACAGTTAGAAATATCTAACGTAGGCATGTTTTCCTCTAATTCTTTAAAATATTTTTTATATCTTTTATCACCCTGATAACTAGATGTTTTTAACCCTTTTACTTTTACAAAGCCATCTAATAAATTAAACGCATCCAAAAAAGCGGCATTTGAATAATCTGCTTCAACTACTTCTTCAATATTAGTAAACGTTTGTCTTCCTTTAATGTCAATCTTATTTCTATACATTTGAACTTCTATTCCACATTTTTTTAAAACATCAATAGTAATTTTGATATAATCTTTACTTTCTAAACCATTTTTTATTATAATTTTACTATCACCTTGGAGTAGTGGCAAACAAAATAGCAAACCTGTAATAAACTGACTACTAATTCTTCCATCTATAATATATTCACCGGGCTTTAATGAACCATTTAAATATAGATTTTCTACATCTTTTTCGTAATGAATTTGTTGATGATGAAATATTTCTTCGTATACGCTAAGTCCTCTTGACATTAAAGTTTTGCTACCTTTAAAATGAATTTTCTTTCCCATAAGAAGACAAATCGGAATCAAAAATCTAAGCGTACTGCCACTTTCGTAGGCATCAATAAAAATTAAATCTTTTTGTTCTGTTTTCTTTATTCCTTGAATCACTATTTGATTATCTTCAAATTGATAACTAGCCCCTAAAGCCTTTAGTCCATTTAGAGTTGCATGGATATCTTGATTCAATTCAATATTTTTTATTATACTCACACCTTTAGCAAGTGCTGCTCCAATTAAAAGACGATGGGCATAACTTTTTGAAGGTGGTGCCATTACCTCACCTCTAGCAAGCGATTGATTAATTTTTATAATCATCATGTTCACCTTCTGATATCAAACCAATAAACCAGTCTATTGCTTCAAGATACCCCTTTAATCCATGCCCTTTTATTGTTTTTTTGGCAACGAATGATACATAACTGAGTTTGCGAAAATCTTCTCTATCATCAACTGCAGAAAGATGAACTTCAACAGTTTGAATGGAAACAGCTTTGAGAGCATCTAAAATTGCAATGGAAGTATGGGTATAAGCACCTGGATTAATAATAATCCCATCCACTTTATCAAAATAAGCTTGTTGAATGCAATCTACGATGGATCCCTCATGATTAGATTGATAAATATCTACACTTATTTTTTTATCCTCAGCATATTTGTTAATCATATCACATAAATCCTGATATGTCTTTTTACCATAAATTTCTGGTTCTCTTATCCCTAACATATTAAGATTAGGTCCGTTTATTACCAATAATTTCATATTTTCATCCTCTCAATAATTTCATCAACTGCATTTGTCAAATCATGATTGTTATC
>ENA-OPSS01000137-OPSS01000137.1-human-gut-metagenome-genome-assembly--contig:-NODE-137-length-10489-cov-2.563734_pt1 | contig 10489 bp, 13 predicted proteins | sample MGYA00241461_ERZ501914 | MGnify/ENA primary metagenome ERZ501914 (study PRJEB25962, sample SAMEA2042401) | human gut metagenome | biome: human gut; feature: human-associated habitat; material: faeces...
TAGTGTACTTATTTTTACAAATTCACTCAGTTATTTGAGATCGTTTTGATAATTATAATTTTAAAATCACATCCCGAAGGTCATATAAGACTTTCGGGATTGTTATTTATTTAAAATATGTTGTGAGAATTTCCCATATTTTTTGTTCGTTTGATTTCGAATAATAACAAATCATATTAACAATTATTAATGTAGTTTAAGAGAAATAAGGAAATTTATTAACACAGTTATTGTGCTTTTTGTTTTGGTATACTTCAATTTTTATAATTGGAATTTTTATTTTTTATGTTTCAGCATTTTAACTTTTTCTTATTGGCAAATAACAAAAACTCTAACAAGTTTTTGTTATAAAAACAAATTTTATTTGTTTTCGAAAAAAGGGGGGTGCAAATGGCTTACCCTTTTTTCGCCAGCGTGGTGTTGTGACACCTGTATGCTGTTTAGGAAAAGTCCTAAAACCTTATACTCTGCGAGGCAAAACATTTAACTAATTCACCAAAATCTGATAAAAAAAATAAAAAAGTGACAGCGTGACAGTAAATAGATACCTACTTTGGTGACACCAAAAAATTAAAAAAGGTGGTGTCTAAATGCCGTCACGCCGTCACAAAAAATATTCTGAATTTTATTAATTTTAGTTATTTATCCATCTTAAAATTATGTATCTGCCATCGTGATTTTTGCCGATTTCAAATTCAATATTGCATATTTGGGATAGGTCGCTGCAAGTCAATTTTAATTTTTTGGTAATGCTGTTGCTGGGAATTTTATCCGATAAAATACACGATAATTCACTCGGAGTTCCTTTCCAAATTGGATTGCTTTCATTTACTAAATTTGAAATATCAATAAGAAATTTATCTTCAATTTGTTCATTTATAGAATCCTTTTCTTCAATCAAATCCCACATTAAATTTTCTTTGTTTGATTGCAAAATTAATTTTATCGGTGGCAAATCTCTGCTCGTTGCGTTAAGCTCAATCCTGTTAATATTTGTTTTATTTTTAGATAAAACAAAGGCTCCGTCAACTGCTCCGAACAATCCATTAGTACCCGAAATCATATCAAAACAATCTTCTGCTTCTTGCTTTCGTGTATGATGAATAAGCAATAAACAAATATTATATTTATCAGTAAGTTCTTTAAGCAAAGTGATTATTCTGTAATCTTTACTATAGCTCACTTTGTCATTATAAGCATCACATACTTTTTGAAAAGTGTCTATTATTATGAGCTTAGTATCTTTGTGCGCTTCCAAAAAAGATACTAGCTGACCCGTTAAACCTTCATTGATAGTTTTTGAAACAATGGCAAAATGAAGGTTGGGTGTATCATTTATATCAAACATCTGATAACTGCGCTTTTGAAGCCGCTTTTTTGTATCCTCTAGTGATAAATATAACACGCTTCCCTGTGATACAGGCTTCCCCCAAAACTCTTTTCCTGTTGCGACACTGTACGCCAGTTGAAGAGATAATCTTGATTTTCCTATCTTTGGAGGAGCTGCAAGAAGATATATTCCTACTGGAAATAAATTTTCAACTATATCCTTTGCATAGTAGTATTCTTCATCGTAAAGTTCGCTCATTGTGAAAGTATCAAGGGCGTTTTCGCCCTTGACATTTTGCTTGTAGTTTGATACATTATTCTTGCAATCGTTTTGCATTGGCTGTCTTTCATCTGTGCCAGCAGATGAGCTATAGACAGTCATTTTTTTATTTTCAATCATTTTCAACCCTCAATCCATTTAAAATTTTAATAATTTGATTAAGTAGTATTTGTTGCTCTTCTGTAATTTGAGTGCAATTACTTAATGTTTGGAACTCTTTGCAAAGTGCAATGAGTTCTTTTTTTAATCCAATAAATACTTTAGGATTTCCTTTGATAACAATATCAAGTTGCAAGGCTCTGTTAATAAGATAATCTTGCTTATTTAGTCCTGATACATTCACTAATCTATCAAGCAATACAGCTTCTTGGGGCGACATCCTAAAGGAAACTATTTTGTTTCGCCACCTGTTGTGTTTATCACAATTTTTTGCGGACATTTATACATTCCTTTCTGAATTTAATTTATCAGCCATATCTGTTTGAACGCTGGGGAACAAATGTATATATGTATCTGTTATTTCAGTCGATGTGTGACCTACCCTCTTGCCAATAGCTGAGGCGGAGAACCCTAAATTAATAAGCAAAGATATGTGGGAATGGCGTAAATCGTGAATTCGTATCTTCTTAATTCCGGTCTGTTTGCAACCTCTCTCCATTTCGTGATGAAGATATGATTTTGTAATATTAAAAATTCTCATATTTTCTTTTATACCGTAAATGGATTTAATACAGTCTTGCATTTCTGAACTTAAGAAGTCGGGCATTTTTACCATTCTAATACTTTGTTCCGTTTTAGGCTCTGTAATAACATCTTTACCGTGTATTCTTTGGTATGATTTTGATATGGAAACCGTATTATTATCAAAATTAAAATCCCCTGGTGTTAATGCCAGCATTTCTCCTAGCCTAATTCCACACCAATAGAGCAGTTCAAAAGCATAATACGATAGTGGCTTGTCCATCATTGCATCTGCAAATTTAAGATATTCCTCTTTAGTCCAAAAATCCATTTCTTTAGCCTTTTTCTTACCAATGGCAGGAACTTTGGAAACAGGGTTTTCGTGCAGTTTATAATAACGGCACGCGTGGTTAAAAATAGCACTCAATTGACTGTTAATAGTTCTTAGGTATGTAGGGGCATAATGTTTGCCCTGTTTATCCGTTAGTGCTTCAAGTTCATTTTGCCATTTAATAATATCTTTAGGCTCAATGTCGCACATCCGCTTATTTTTGAAATATGGAAGAATCTTTGTTTCTATGATTTGCATTTTTGAAATCCAAGTATTCTCTCGTATTTTATTTTTCAAATCACTTATGTAGATTTGTACAAAGGCTTCTAAGGTCATATTCAGATTGCCATTTTGTGATAATTTAAAATTCATATACCATTCTTCAGCTTCTTTTTTACTAGAAAAACCGCGTTTGGTAGTTTTTTTGTTTTCCCCAAAAGCATTCTTATAATAAAACTGTATAAGCCATTTTCCTGTCTTTTTGTCCTTGACAGGAGTCATTATATCATCTCCTTTATTGTTGATTTTTTTGTTATGCTCCGAAGCCATACCACTTCTTTTTGAAGTATTCGCTTGATACTTTTCCGGCAATGACAATATAGCCTTCTGCTTTTAATTCATTATTTAGAGTTCTGATAACTTTGTAAGCATATCCGGTTGACACACCCAGCATTTCAGACAAGTCGTTTGCGTCAAAATAAAGTTTTTCCTGTGTATACATTTTATCACCTCACTTTCTATTCTTTGTGGTGATTTTATTGTATCGCTTTGGATTTATTTTTTCCGCTCCTTTTTTATGATTGTAACTATTTGCCGCACTTTTGCAGCGCTTTTGTTATTACTTTAATTTTAGGAAATAATTTCCCAACTTTGATTGACTAAACAAAATTCGGGTGCTATACTTAAATCACCACACAAACTTAACAGATTTATACTACAGGTGTATGTGTTTTTTTATGTCAAAAATGCATACTCCATTTTTGCATACTCTTGTAGTTTGTAAATCTAAAAGTTTGTGTGGTAGCAACGGAGTTATGTGTTTTATGTGCGTAGCTTCGGCTACGCACTTTTTTATTTATATTGGCAAAGTTCTGAGTAACACGATTATTGTTAATTTGTTGCAACTGTATATGGGGATGTGATTATGAAGAAAACAATACTAAAAATTACAGCTGCCATACTAATATGTATAGCAATCATAGGGGCTTTTGTGGGTGTCATTTCAATCCACGACAAGAATTTATATAAGGAATTACATAATAAAATTAAAGTTACAGATTTAACTGTTGAGCTAAAAGATGATGATATACAGATTTCAGTAAACGAAATTATCAATGCTTCAGAACTTAATTGTGATGCATCATTTGAAAACGGACAAAGCAATATCAGTATTAATGCACGAACAGAAAACAAGCAAAGTGTAAAAATAATTGTAAAAGCGAATGATATTTGGCTTTTCAACAAAGAGCTAAAGTATGATGCTGAAATTATTGTTGAAGATACAACAGCGCCTGATTGGGTTAAAAGTGTTGATGAAATCAAAGTAACAGCTGGAGATTCCGTTGACATTAAAAGTAATTTTAAAGCAGAGGATTTGAGTGGAGAAGTTGATATTCAAGTCCAGGGTAATATTGATACTGATAAAGTGGGAGAGCAAAAAATAAAAGTGATTCCAACCGATATTTACGGTAATTCAGCTGAAAAGGAAGTTAACATAATCGTTGAAGCAAGACCCGAAAAAACGCAAAATAAATCGCTTACATATAATGAAGGAAGCAGTAAGCAGAATAAGAGCAGCAATAAGAATGATGATGCATCTAATGCTTCAAATTCAACAACTTCGAGCAGTTTAAGCTCATCATCTTCGGGCAATTCAAATTCTTCATCATCAAGTAATTCCGGTTCTTCATCTTCAAGTTCACATCAACACACTATGCCTATAGGAAATATGGGAAGATGGTTCTCATCAAAAAGTGAATTAATATCATATTATCAAAGTATTGTAGATGGATGGAATGCAAAATATGAGAATGGAACAATAACTTGGGATGAACTTATGGAAAATGTACCTCGTGGATATGAATGTTGGAGTTGTGCAGGATGTGGCAAATGGACAGGTAACTTTAAGTATAGATAACAAAAGCCAATTATCGTTACTGAAAAAACAATTCTCACATCTGTAAAAATGAATTAAAAATTTATTATTGATATTGTAAAAACATAATGAGGAATATTTTATATGAAAAATGTAATAAAAATCTTACCTGTTGTATTGATAATCTCAATACTTATTTGTGGCTGTACATCAAAAAGCGAAAAGGTCGTTGCACAAAGCTCCACATCGGTTAGTGTTAATACAACTGAATCTGAAATCAGTACAGAAGCGAATACCACTACTACACAAGTTACCACTGAAAAGGCAAGTGAAACGACAACAAAGCCACCTACTACACAGAAAAGAATTACTACAACAAAGGCTCAAACCACAAAGTCCTCTACAACAAGAGAGCGGACAACTACAACAACTAAAGGTTGTGCAAACGGAAATCACAGTATGCCTGTAGGAAATATGGGTAGATGGTTTTCATCAAAAAATGAATTGATTTCATATTATAATAATGTGGTTAATAGTTGGAACAATAAAGTGGATAGTGGTGAGATAAGCAATGAGGAGTATTTTGCGAATGTGCCTATGGGATACGAATGTTGGAGTTGTTCTGAATGTGGCAAATGGACAGGAAATTTTAAGTATGACAGATAAATAATACTTGACATTAATCAGTTTAACTAGTATAAAATAAATAGATGCAATTTTATTTTGCATAGCAGGTGCGACTGCCACAATAACCTAAAATTCGGGGAAGGGAAAAGCCCTTCATTGTTGATTAGGCAACGGAAAAATCCTAAATTTCGGGGAAGGATAAGTCCTTCATTGTTGACTAGGCAACGGAAAAATCGCACATTAAAGGGGAGGGATTATGACACTACGGTGTGAAAATACTCCCCTTTATAAGTTTATTACCACTAATAATTGAGCCAATATGACTGATTTTTATTAGTGAGTATATTTTGAGTATATAAAACAATAAAGTGAGACAAATATAATTAATTTTTACGAATTTTCAAAATAAAAACACAATATATAGCTCCGATAATGTGATAAAACGCTATCGGAGTGGAGTGGGAGTGATTTATTCGCCCGCAGGTCCTTTTACTGGATCTGCGGCTTTTGTTTTTCTGGCTACAAGTGAAGTTAACTTCGGCATTCCCCCTGATAGTGAATTTCGTAAAATAATGGATTTATCAGAAATATTGTGCTATACTATTTTCGAGTTATTACATTTTGAATTATAATATTTTGTTTGAATTATAAATAAGGAAGGAATCGGAAATGGGCTGGTTTTTCATAATTGTTTTAGCGATTATAATAGTATGGTTAGTTATATTTATTAGAAAGAGTAAATATAAAGAATTAGAGTCCGCTGTTTTAAGAGATATGGGGTTCAATACTTGGAACGTTATTTATTATTTTGATAGGTATGTTACTGTAAAAAGCCGCCAGACATTGATGAAATACGATGACATAAAGTTTTTTAAAGACAACAAAGAAATGATTGAAATAGCAGAAAAAACTATTAAAAGGAAAAATGAAATAGCAGCAAAACTAATAAAATTTCTTGAAAACAATAAATATAAAACCAACTCCCAGTATAATAAAATTATAAAACACATTTACATATTATTGGAAAACGCTGGCGCTTTTAGAATAAAAGTCAGTTATATATCATCTGCCGGCAATAATTTGGGCTCAAAAGGAATCGCTGTAGATCAGCGTCGTTTAGATGAATTTAAGAATAATCCCACATTGCTTATGAGCAAAGGGGAATATAATAAATACTTAAAAGAGTGCCAAAAAGAAGCATTGAATCAGAAACAGTGTGAATATTATGACCGTGTGAACAATATAATTGATTATGCCAATGCAAATAGAGATTTATTAGTTGTTAAAGACAGTTGTAAACAATTAGATGATTTGATTGGGCAACTGTTTGATAGAACAGTTAACAGCATCAAAAAGATCAAGGCACTAGACAGTGAAGAATGGTCTCTTATTGGGGACTTCATAGTAAATATAAAAAATAAGATAGAGAAGATCGTTGGCACAAATCAGATGATACTTAAGTATTATGAATCTCCTGATTTTTTAAAGATTAAGAAAACGTGCGAATCATTGATGAATTCCCAAAAGGAATTCAATGATTACATTAAAGAAAAAGTGCAATCCATCTCTAAACTCTTTGGCACCAGAGTTGTTAGGAACGAGACAGTTAATGATGATAAATATAACTATATCCGTCCGTATAAAAAGACTATTACGCCTTTTACAGCAGAGGTATCGGCAACGGTATTTGCCAGTGCGGAAAACAGCCCTTTGGAATATATCGTAAAATATTTCTATCCTAATAAACAATCATATCCTGAACAGATTCAAAAACTTTATCAGCTTGTGGAAGAACTTGAAACCTTAAGAGACGCAAAACAAATTATTGAGAATTACAAATCTGAGTATCAACAGTATCTTGGTGATGTTCCAGATTTCATTATGGAAAACGATGAGGACGGCTTTTATTCACGGCTTGGATTTGCAATAATCGATGAGAGTGTGCTTACAGTAGAATATAAATTTTCGTACACTTCAGCCGGCGGAATGGCGCAGAGGTTCTTTACTGTGCCAATGACAGAAGAGACTATTGCCGAACTTATTAAAGTGTTGGAAAGCAAAATCAATGAAAGCGCCTTTAAAAAAGAGCAAAGAACTCTCATGACGCAGAAACTGCGTGATTTTATCAAAAAGCGTGATAACTATACTTGTTGCAACTGCGGCAATTCCACCTATATTGAGCCAAATCTCCTGTTAGAGATAGATCATATTATTCCGGTTTCAAAAGGTGGTCGTACAGTAGAGGATAACCTACAGACATTATGTTGGAAATGTAATAGGGCAAAGAGCAATAAAATAATAAATTAACATTAAGGTCAATCACCTAATTTGCGGTTCTTGAACAGGAAATCAAATGAAAAATGCCGTTTACTGATGTGTATACGGCTCTGTTATTGCAATTTGACAATCTTTTGTTTATAATAAAAACAGAAAATGATTTGGAGGTGAGATTATGTGTACTGAAAATACTTTAAAGATGGTTCTTGATGATGTTTGCAGGCAAGCAAAAGCAGAACTCGGAACTTCGCTTGATGCTGTTATTCTTTACGGCTCCTATGCGCGTGGTGATTATGATGATGAATCGGATATTGATATTATGATTATTGCCGATATCTCTGCCGATGAGATAAAGCCGCTGGCAAAAAGGCTTTCCGATTATTCTCTTAATATGGATTTAAAGTACAACATAGTTTTGTCTCTTGTGCTTCAGGATAAGACAACTTTTGACAGGTATAAGGCTACTTATCCGTATTTTAAGAATATTGAAAAAGAGGGGGTAGATTTAGTTGCCTAATCAGGATGAGATCGCCCTTGCAAAATACAGAATCGAAAAGGCTAAGAACTGTCTTTCGGCATCAAAACTGCTCCTTGATGACGGCTTATATGCAGACAGTGCTAACCGTTCTTATTATGCGATTTTCCACGCAATAAACGCTTTATTTGCGTTAAGAAGCGTTGGATTTAAAAAGCATTCTGGTGTGCTTGCACATTTTAATCTGGATTATATTAAGCCGGGATTAATAGAAGTTGATTATGCCAAAATCGCCAAAGAGGCATTTAATGTAAGAACTTATAGCGACTATTCGGATTTTTATGTTGTTTCAAAGCAAGAGGTTGAAGAACAATATAATAATGCCGTTAAGTTCGTAGATCGCATAGAAAAGTTTATTGAAAGTAATATCAAATCCTGAGTACATTTTGAGTACAAAATTTATGCGAAGTGTTTTTATTACGGCTCAAACAGTGAAATTTAATCAAAAAAATCACCAAATAAAGCCTGAAAATCAAACGATGGTGCCCATCAAAGTCGAGTGGGAATGATACAAACATGAAATTGACTCCTGAAATCCGAAAGTTATATGGATTTCGGGAGTTGATTTTTTAGATGAAATCGTTTTATCTTTATGCTGGTGCAATATGTGCCGGGATAAGGATGAATGGAACAAAATCCGAACGGCTGTGCTTTGGTTTTTACTTTTAAGAGCAATATTCGAATGGGTGGAATTTTATCCGGCAATATGTTAAAATTAAACAGTAATATTGTTTCGTGGGTAGGAGTCAAAATGGAATTACGTATTGCTACGCCTAAAGATATAGCAGTCATTCAGCAGCTACGTATAAAAATGCTTGGGAAGTTGCCGGAGATCTGCCGGGGAACCTGCCCCAAGCCATTTTTGAATATTTGAATACGCATCTTCAAGACGGGAGTTGCCTTTGTGCCTTGATTGGGGCGGACCGGAATGTGGTTGGTAAGGCTATGCTTTGCATTTATGAAGTGATGCCGGATGAAGTGAACACAACGGGGCAATGCGCTACTTTATTTTCCGTTTATACACCTCCGCAGTTTGGGGGGCACGGCTATATGGAAAGGCTTTTGCGTTTTCTGCTGGAAAAAGCAAAAGAATTGGGCGTAAAGGAAGCGCTTGCTTGTGCTGAAATCAAAAGCGATACCTTTACATAAACGGATCGGATTTAAATTAAAAGAACAGGAAATATATATAAGGCTGTGATCTTTAAGATGACGGTATATTGTTTTTTGCGCTGTATGGATAACATGTAACAGGAGCATTGTGCGTACAAATTGTAAAAACCACATTTTTACTTTCCTAAAGAAAACAAATTTTGTTGCAATCGGGTCTTTTGAGGTGAGAGGATTGCGTTGCGCAGAATTGAAACAAGACTTGTTTTCCTTATTGGCGGAAAATGGCGCGGAGTGAATGGGCGTTGCCGATCTGTCCGATATTATAAGCGGAGAAATACAAACGGGTATAGCAGTGGCTGTTTCCGTTCCCGTCAATATTGTGAAGGATTTACAGACTGCGCCGACAAAGGAATATTATGACGCATAGTATACCTTGAACGCAATGCTGGACGATATCGTTACATGCGGAGCAGAATTTTTGAAAGAAAACGGGGATCAGGCGTTTGCGAACACCACAAAAGTTGTGAAACAGAATGATAACTGGTGCACACCGCTTCCGCATAAAACGGTTGCCGTACGCGCCGGATTAGGCTGGATCGGTAAGAATTGTTTGCTCGTTACTGAGCGATATGGCAGTGCAGTGCGGTTGTCAAGTTTTCTAACGAATGCTCCCATGCCTGCAGAAAAGCCTGTTAATGAGAGCAAATGCGGGAAATGTACGGCTTGCGTACAAAAATGTCCGGCAAAAGCGCTGACAGGCGTTTTATGGAATAGAACGATCCGCCGTGAACAGATTCTTCGCAAAGAGGACTGTAAAGAAATGCAGATCCAGAGAATGAAAAAGGCAACAGGCATTGCAACGGATCTGTGCGGACTGTGTTTTGCCGTATGTCCTTATACGCAAAGATTTGTAAATCGTAACACACATATATAGTATACAAAGTTGAATCGCAAACAGGTTTTCAGTATGAATGTTTTTAAGATCGAAAACAAAACGGTATTTGTTTACCCCGGCATGAACGCGGGGGCGCCGATGATCTATCTCCATACCTTTGCGGGCGAAGGGGAGCAGGTGCATCGGATCCTGACGGAGAAGAACCATACAAATAGAACGCTTGTTGCAATAAGCGGGCTGGATTGGAACCACGATATGGCGCCGTGGGATGTTCCGCCGGTCTTTAAGAACAATGCGCCGCTCACGGGCGGAGCAGACGCATATCTCCG
>ENA-OPSS01000142-OPSS01000142.1-human-gut-metagenome-genome-assembly--contig:-NODE-142-length-10318-cov-1.329826_pt1 | contig 10318 bp, 4 predicted proteins | sample MGYA00241461_ERZ501914 | MGnify/ENA primary metagenome ERZ501914 (study PRJEB25962, sample SAMEA2042401) | human gut metagenome | biome: human gut; feature: human-associated habitat; material: faeces...
CCCTGGTATGCCATCTCGTACTCTATAAAATGCATCTACAGTTCCATACAGTTTCCTATTGAAAAAAGATAAATCTATACCTCCATTATAAATCTTCATTGTTTCCCAAGTTAAGATAGGGTTAGCTAAACCAACAGCATAAAGACCTGATTTAATTTCATCTCCAATTTTATAAGAGCCATCAAATGCATAACCTGCTAAATATTTGAAACTGCCTACATTATCATTTCCTGATTCTCCATAGCTGGCACGCAATTTAATATTATCTATAGCTTTTAATGATTTCATGAAACTTTCTTGAGATAACACCCATCCTAATGAAACACTTGGAAAATATCCCCAACGACTATTTTGGGGAAATTTGGCAGAAGCATCTGCACGTAATATCGTTTCAATTAAATACTTATCCATATAACTGTAATTGATACGTCCTACCCAGCTAGCACGTCCCATTTCGCTTTCCCATCCATTGTTAAAAGAAGTGGTTCCATTTCCTGCAAATAATTGATCCAATATAGTTGACATAAATCCTGTTCTTCCTGTCTCAACATTTTTATCGTTATAGTCTATTGTTTCAAATAAAGCCAATGCGGATACACGATGTTTTTCTTTAAACAACCTTTCATATTGCAATGAATATTGTTGAGTTAGACTATATCCTCTTCCAAAAACTTCGGTAACTCCTGTCGGATCTTGAGAAGCACGCTCAAATGTATAAGTGTCTGAGTCTATATTGTATGAATAGAATTTTCCTTGTTTATTAAAATACTTGTAGTTTTGATTATAAGTATCATAACTGATAGACATTTTAGCTTTCAAACCTTTCACATATTTAAATTCATAAATTAATCCACCATTAGCTCTTATTCGGTTCTTGTCCGTGTCACTATATCCCCCTAAATTTGTATTAGATGCAAAAAGCGCATTACCATAAGAAAGCCCTCCATAAGACAGTTTACTCCTATCTGGTAGATATATAGGATAACGAGGGTCTGAATCGTAGATAATACTCCAAAAATTGGAATGTCCGAAGCCACTTCCTACAGTAGGGAAAAATTGGTTTTCTTTTGTCAATAACATGTCTAATGTAAATGAAAGTCTATCAGTAATTTTTGCATCAATATTAGACTGTACATTATATCGTTTATAACTGCCACCACCTGTTTTTACAATGGTTTCCTGATCGTTATAACCAATGTATCCATAATATTTAATCTTATTACTTCCACCACGAATAGAGAGATTATGATTTTGTTGAGGAGCCCAATCTCGGATTACCGCATCGTACCAATCTGAATTCAAATAATTAGGATCTGTTCCATTATAATATTTTTGAATTTGTTCTTCTGTATAAGGAACTTGTTCCATGGGTAAGCCTTTGTTGATGTGTTCTTCACGTAACCATTCAGCTCTCTGCCCAGAACTTCCAGGTTTAATAACATTTGTTTGTCCCTGTAAGGTAAAGGAAGTATTTAATGAAATGACGGGCTTAGAATCTATACCTCGTTTGGTAGTTACTAGAATTACGCCATTACCAGCACGTGCACCGTAGATAGAAGCAGCACCATCTTTCAAAATAGAAATTGATTCTATTTGGCTAGCATCTATATTGTTAAAATCACCTTCAATGCCATCTACAAAGGAGCGTCAAAGCCTCGGATGCGCAAAGTAGAACCATCTGATCCTGGAATACCGGATGTTTGTTTAACGATTAAACCAGGGAGTTGCCCTGCTAAAGCATTCGTAACATTACCAATAGGGGCTATTGTTAATTTTTCTGATTTTATAGCTGATACAGAACCGGTTAAATTCCCCTTACGCTGTGTACCGTATCCCACGACTATCACTTCATCCAGCATCTCATTATCTGAAGTCATGGTGATATTGATGCGTGTACGGTTTCCCACAGTTATTTCTTGTTTTTTCATTCCGATATAAGTTACTTCCAGCACTGATTTATCGGTAATATCACCACTTAACGTATAATCACCGTCTATATTGGTGATAGTACCGTTTGAAGTACCTTTAAGCATGACGCTTACACCTATTAAAGGTTCACCATTCTCATCTAAGATACGTCCCGTTATTTTACGTGTTTGTTGCAAAATGGCAGGTTGGGGCTTGTTTGAAAGGACTATATGACTTCCTTCCATAGTATAATGTATTTCAGTATCATGAAAAAGTTCGTCCAAAACTTTAGATACAGGAGTGTCATCTGCTCTTACCGACACTTTTTGATGAGTATCGATATTCGAATTGATAATAAACAAGTAATCTGTTTGGTTTTCAATTTCATTTAAAACAGACTCAAGAGTGGCATTGTTCTTGGTGAATGTAATGCGTGCGTTTTGCGAGTGTATATTACCCGCAAACATACTGAAAATTGACACAAATACCAGAGTCAGGGTAATTTTCATAATCTTATAAATTCGATTTGTCCGTAATTTTTGGGGGTATAAAATTTCCCACAAAGAAATATTATTCATATCTTTGTTACACTTTAATGATTAATACAGTTATTAGAATTGTGTTAATAGTGAGTGCTGACATGCGGCCAAACTTGTCGGCACTCTTTTTTTCAATTGAAAGGAATGTGTTTTCTTAGTATTGTTTCATAGGCAAATTTATTTTATGTAAATAATATGGTTTTCTTCATCGCGTACAAACTGAAAATCCACATCTTTTTGTAGCACTCGTAAAGCATATCGCACACCATCAGAATGACGGAACTTACCTGTACAACGATAATTCATCACAGCTTTATTTTCTATACGGATTTCCACACCGTAGTATTTTTCAAATTTATGAATGATATAAGGGAAAGTTGCATCCTTGAAACTGATAATCCCCTCTCGCCAACGATAAGGATTATAATCTTCAATAGGAGCCACTTTTATTTCTCCATCTTTAAGATAAGCCATCTGGTTAGGTTTGAGTTGACACTGATAATTGCCTGCGGTTATCTTTACAGCCCCTTCCATCAACGCTGTCGCAAAGGTACTGTCATCCGAATAAGATTCCACATTAAATTGGGTACCAAGCACTTCTACATTTCCTTTTGGAGTTTGTACAATAAAAGGTTTATGAATATTTTGAGCAACCTGAAAGTAGGCTTCACCGTCAAGTTTAATCCGGCGTTCTTTATCTGCGAAAACTGCAGGATATTCAATTTTAGTACGAGAATTCAGCCAAACTTTGGTTCCATCAGACAATTCCAAATTGATACGTTGACCAGCTGGAACACTGATTTTTTGAGCAGTGAGCCAATATTCTTGTCGCTCTTGGTTCTTGTAAAATAGTGTGATGACCAGAGTAATCGCTGCAACTGCTGCAATTTCTATAAATTTCCTAAATTTAAACTTCTTTTTTGAAGACTGTGAAACAGTTTCTTTTTTCGTGTCTTTACTCAGAAGCAATGTCATATCATACATCTTTCTTTCTTTAAAATAAGTACGACGGTTTTCAGTTGATGCTTCCATCCACTTACGAACTTTCATCTCTTCGTCCGTAGTAGCCTGACCTTCAAAAAAACGTATTAACAAATTTTTATCCATACTCTGTTATATTGTATAATAAAAGATAATATAAATTTATTTATCTTCTTACTATACATATAAGCAAGTGATGCTTTCATATCCCTAATGAAAAAAGGTGTTTTTTTTATTTTAAAAGGAAATAAATAAAAAAAGGTAGATAATCTTTTAGTTGTATCCGTAGTTCTCTTAAAGCTTTTGTGATATGAAATTCTACCGATTTATAGCTGATATTCAGCTTTTCGGCAATTTCTTTATGCGGAAGGTTCTGAATACGGCTCATTATAAAAATTTCTCGGGTACGTTCTGGCAGAAGATCCAAAGTGTCATTGACTATTTTTTGTGCTTCAGCCGCAAAAATTTCATAAGGTTCACAAGCTTCCAAGGTGGCAATACGGGTATTCAGTTCCCATTGGGCATGTTCGTACAATTGTTCAGATACTTCTTTAATAACTGTTTTGTGTTGAAGATAATTCAAACATTTATGTTTGATAACCGTAAGCACATATGCAGGTATATTAGACTCTTTATTAAGTTCGGTTCTATGTTCCCAATAGTAAATAAGGGAATCTATCACAATGTCTTCAGCTATAGTAGCATCACGGGTAAAGGTTTGTGCGAACCGGACGAAACGACCTTTGTATATTGTAAAAAGTTCATTGAATAATGATAAATCTGAAACTTGTTCCATTATATTATACTAGCCTGTTGGTGTGATAAAAAATATTTTATAAATTATACATAATATATGCAATATTCGCAAAAGTCCTTGACTTTTGCAAGTAAATAGAAACTAAATTACACGGTGATTTCTAAAATATATCACACATAAAGACATCAATTCAACATCTATAAACAAAGTATATACAAAGAATATCATTACCATGATGGAACGCAATCGTGACCGGCCTTTGATTTCGTCGAAAGAAACAAACCCATCTCATATGCTTTGGTTTCCGTCCTATTTACGAGGAATTCTTTATCGGTACGGCTACATTCGTTAATCATCGTCCAATAACGGTAAAAAGCGGGCTACCATGATCCAGAGTTAAAACTTCAGTATTTTCCTTTTTCATTTTATTTATGGACACGAAGATACAACAGACTGTTCAAGAAAAAGTTGATTATTGTAGATGTGCGCAGGTTAATGTAATTCAGAAGGTCAGATCTGTCTTCAGAGTAAAAAATATTCTGGTACGGAAGGAAAATTGGATGTGAAGGAGCCTATATATAAATATATACTTCCCCCAAGATATAAAACCCGCCCCCTGCAACAGCCCTGCTTGAACAAACTTGTTAGTCCCCTGTTCCAACCTCCGGAGGCTATGAATGTTTTTTCTTAACAAGTAACAGTCCGCTCTGATATAGAACCTAAACCCGAAAGATTATATATCTTACAAGTGTAACATATATAACGATGACACCTGAAGATCTATCATGTGTCACGGCATCTTCTATGATTCATAATCAAACCGATCAAATATCATTCATCTATAGAAAAGAAAATTGCCTTCATCATTCATAAAAACAAATAATGAAGGCAATACACTAAATTATATACAATCAATCCCTAATCATTCAGCTACAACTTCAATTACACGACTGTTGAGTTGCTGTGTAGTAAATAGATTCAATCCTACATTCATCAAGAATTCTCCAGAGAAAACCTCACCATTGCCTGATAAAGAAGAATTGGCTCCGGGCATCAAGTTGATTTCTTTCACACGATACATTTTGTCTGCATCAAGCCCCTGCAAACGCACCGGCAATGTTTTTTCCGCATAACGGGGATGAATATCGAAAGCAAATACAACTGCTTTATCCTTATCTTTGCCCACATACATAGTAGAGGTATGATTACTGCCATAAGGAGATACCAAACGGTACATATCGCCTTCCAGAACGACCGGTTTCAAACGGTTATAATTCTGTACAGCAGTACGGCAATAAGTTTCATCATCCTTACTCATATCCGCTAATTTTATATCAAAACCGAGTTTGCACATCATAGCCACATCCGTACGGAATTTCACACTGCTATTCTTATTCCATGTGGTAACATGAGCGCACATTGTCTTGGCTGGGAACACCTGTGAAAATCCCCACTGAATAAATAAACGTTCAATAGGATCGGTATTATCACTAGGCCAGAATTCTGTAAAATAGCTCAAAGCCTCATAATCCGAACGCCCACCGCCACCGGAACAAAGCATCATCGGCAGATCAGGATATTTTGCTTTCACACGTTCCAATACATTATACAAGCCACGCACATAATCAATATATAAATGTGACTGCTTGTCTTTCAAATAAACAGAGTAAATATTTGTAATAGGGCTATTGCAATCCCATTTGAAGAAAGCGATATCAGGATATTTTGTCATCAAATTGTCCACAACTCCGAACACATAATCCTGTACTTTCGGATTACTCAAATCCAGAACCAACTGGTTACGGAAATAATACTCGTCACGGTTCGGAAGATGAATCACCCAGTCTTTATGCTTTTCATACAACTCACTCTTAGGATTCACCATTTCCGGTTCAATCCAGATACCGAACTTTATACCTTTTTTCTTGGCGGCTTCCGTCAGATAACCAATGCCATGAGGAAGCTTGTCAGCCGTTTCATCCCAGTCACCTAACCCTTGATGATCACCACTGCGCGGATACTTGTTGGCAAACCAACCATCATCCAACAAAAACATATCCACACCCAGTTCTACTGCATCATCCATCAACTTCACCAATTTCGCTTCATCAAAATCAAAATAGGTGGCTTCCCAATTATTCAACAAAGTCATACGAGTCTGGTTCCCATCCTTTACCTGATACTTACGGGCCCAATCATGGAAATTACGGCTAGCCTGTCCTTTACCTGTAAAACTGTAAGTAAAATAAAAATCGGGAGTACGGAAGATTTCATTCGGTTTCAGACTATATTCCGAAGCATACGGATTAATACCCGAAATAACACGCAGTTCGTTCTTATTATCTACTTCGAATACAAAACTGAAATTACCTGTCCATCCTAATGTTCCGACCAACACTTCACCTTGGTTCTCTTCTGATTTTCCATCCAATGCAAGTTGGAAGAAAGGAGAGCAGAACATATTGGCACGTGCTCCCAATTTAGTATCAATCGTTTTCTTGCCAAATTCCAAAGGCTGTTCCTTCACATGCGCCTCACTGGCCCAGTCTCCCGAGAATTCAGTCAGGAAATAGTTGGCACGATTCAAGTGCAACATGGAAGACGCGTACTTATGAAGCTGCACAGGTTTCTTTTCCCGATGACTGATTTCAGTGAAAGTCTTTATTAGATTTTCTGTCTGGTAAGCCACATAATGAAGTTTTACAGTTACAGGATATTTATCATCCTGCATAGTAATCACTACTTCATCTACCCCCGGCGACACTTGATTCCGAGTATGAGATACATATTTTAACAAAGTAGAAGGATTGCCGTCATTATGCACTATATGAATAGCCGGTTCAAAATAATCTTCCATGCCATGAGTCAGATATGCTTCGCTGCCCTGCGGCAAGTGGGCAATATCTGTAGCATGATTCAACCTCTTTCCCAAATAACTTTGATATAGACGTCCATTATCACCAACCCGGTAAATAAGGTCTACATTTTCTGTACTAATTTTAATTACTGGCTTATCCGCCGCCTTTAACATAAATGATATGCATAAAAAACATATCAAGAAGAGCAATCTTTCTTTCATGGTATTATTCATCGATTAAAATTATAGTGCAAAAAGCCCAATTTTAAAATTCACTCTTCAAATATACCATAAAAACACTAATACTCAATTTCTTTTTTAAATGAATTTTTATCCTTATGATTATCCCGACATCTCCAATCCCTCTTAATGTAAAAAAATCATAAATTCAGGAATGTTACCCCAATTACCGTATTCTTTTCACCTATTTTCTTATATTTGTAAATTATTCCATCACACAAACGTAAAAACAAATGGACCAGACCTTACTAAAATACTGGAAAACTTGTCTTCAAGATGCAGAGCGCAAAGCTATTGCTCTCAAAGGACCACGAATCACCCTAAACATTGGTGACAAGATACTTAAATTCATTCCTCTCAAAAGTATTCCTGTTATTTTCCCTGATTGGAAAGCAGAAGACAGCAATGAAAAACAAAAAGTAATGATTGCTCCTTGTATTCTTTTGCCCGAATTTGAAAACGGCTGGACTTCCCAATCTGAAAGACCGGAATATCCCTTCTTGATTACTGCCACCATGTTGCCTGACGGCAAACTAACCGTATGCGAGAACGAATCAGACAGAATCCCAATATTTATTCGTAAATTTTTGGAGCCTAATGCAGCCAATGACCGCACTATAGCTTCTCTTTCAAAAGTAGATCAACTACTATCCAATTTTAACACTGAAGAAACAAAATGGGAGGCCTATTGGCAAGCATGCGAGCAGCTTTTCAAGAAAGCAACCGGCAAAACTTTCAGCGCAATGAATTACTATGATAATCCAGAAATCATTATCATAAAAGCCTCCGAGCGCAATATGGCACAGCCTATAATCACACTATATGACAAACTCTTAAAAGATGACAATACCACTCCACATCCCCTGTTGAATTTATTAATACAAACAAAATCTGCTAACGCTCTTCCTATTCCAACTAACCGGAAAGTATATTGCAACCAAGAACACTGGGCACAAATGAGCAGCGACTTTCCTTTGTCCATATCTCAACGCGAAACACTAGCAATGTACACAACACCGGAATGTGCTGATATTTTTGTCGTCAACGGTCCTCCGGGAACAGGAAAAACCACTTTTCTGCAAACTGTCATCGCAAACAGACTTGCTCATAACATTCTAAACAATCCGGAAGAGCCGGAAATTATAGTTGCAAGTTCAGCTAATAATCAGGCAATCACCAATATCCTGAAGGATTTCAAAGCGGAAACAACCAATAACACAACACATCCCCGGTTGTCCAACCGCTGGCTACCCGAACTGGATACATTAGGCTTATATCTGTCAGGGAAAAAAGAGCTGCAACAACAGTACAAAATGATGTTCAATCCCAAAGGGGATGGATTTCCGGCAGCATACGATACACCTGAACGTCAAGAAGAGTATAAACAATTCTATCTGCAATGCTTCAATAACTTTTTCAAGAAAAACTATCAAGACGAAACAAAATGCCGGCAATTTCTCCGTAAAGAAATGCAAGCCCTCCAAAAAAAGATTATTCTCTGTATCCAAGCTGCCGAAACAACAGAATACGGAAACCGGAAGGAAAACAATATATTACAGAAGTTTATTCGCAAATTCCATGAGCCATTACCCTCCTACGACAAAGTAATAGAACAGTGGACTTTGACAGAAGAATTCAAAGAACGTTACGAAAAAATAAGTTCCAACCCTGAGTATGGCAACTTGCCTTATACAGAAGACATGGCAGTAAGGCTGGATATCAGCTATCGGTATCAAATGTTCTGGTATGCCATACATTATCGGGAAGCCGAGTTTATTCACCGGTTAAGCAAGTGCGATGAAGGCAAGCAGCGCACACAAGAAGCCTATACCCAAAGATTAAAACGTTTGGCTTGCGTAATGCCTGTTTTCATCTCTACTTTCCATTCTCTACCCAAGTATATGACCTATGCGGAGAACGGAAAATGGGATATTCCTTTATACAATGGAATAGATCTGTTGATTGTAGATGAATCCGGACAAGTTTCACCCGAACTTGCCGTTCCCTCCTTCAGTTTGGCCAAGCAAGCGATTTTAGTAGGTGATATTCAACAAATAGAGCCTGTATGGTCCATTTCTGATGAATATTCATTCATTAATTTAAAGAATCTGGGCATTGTTTCCAACCAGTCCTCGGAAAAATACCGTTTTTTAGAAAACAATGGTTTCCTTTCTTCTTCCGGAAGTATAATGAAACTGGCACGTAAAAGCTGTAATTTTACAGTAAAAGGTGAAAAAGGAGCTTTTCTGACCGAACACAGACGATGCGTAGATTCCATTATTGCCTATTGCAATGATTATGTTTACCACGGCAGGTTACTTCCTAAAAAAGGTAACGAAGTAAAATACAAGTCCCTCCCTTCCAAAGGATATGTACACATCAACAGTTACAGCAGCCCTGGAAAAACAGGAAGTCGCCTCAACCGGGCTGAAGCGGAAGCCATTGTCTGTTGGCTGGAACTGGAAAAAGATAATCTGGAAAAGACCTATAAAAAGCCTATTCATGAAATTGTAGCCGTAGTAACTCCTTTTAAAGCCCAAGAAGCCGAAATACGGCATCAAATACAAAAAATATCAGGAAATGAGAAATATAAAGATATGATCATCGGCACAGTACATTCCCTGCAAGGTGCCCAATGTCCGATTGTTCTTTTTTCAACAGTCAACTCTCCCGAAGACCATTCTCTTTTTATGGAGCGTGATGGAAAATACAATATGCTCAATGTAGCGATATCGCGCGCTCAGCATCATTTCATTGTTTTTGGCAACATGAATATTTTCCATCCGGAAGAAAACACCCCGGTAGGAAATATGGCTAAATGGCTTTTCGATGATCCATCCAACGAGATTTCCAACAACTTTATTTACCAACAGGAAGTTCCGCTGTGCACCTACCACCCCACCCTTCGTCTGTCCACCACAGAAGAGCATATCCAGGTTCTGCACCAAGCTTTTGAAAAAGCAAGACACCGTCTGCTGATTGTATCTCCATTCATATCTATCCACGCCATAGAAAACGACCAGTTGGTTCCGCTGA
>ENA-OPSS01000150-OPSS01000150.1-human-gut-metagenome-genome-assembly--contig:-NODE-150-length-10069-cov-4.457859_pt1 | contig 10069 bp, 10 predicted proteins | sample MGYA00241461_ERZ501914 | MGnify/ENA primary metagenome ERZ501914 (study PRJEB25962, sample SAMEA2042401) | human gut metagenome | biome: human gut; feature: human-associated habitat; material: faeces...
GAAGAAGATTCAGAAGGCGAAAACTGCGACCGACGTAGTGCATGTGTAACAAAACAACTGTTCCGGAGCCTCTTTTCATGCCGGAACCGCCATGAAACCGCCTGTTTTTTTTCTGCTGCGGGGAAGGCTCTCCTGCTCCCTCTGCATTGCATGTGGATGGGTATTGCAGCCTGCCCCTGCATTTTGTAGATGCATATCCCCCATACTGATGCTGTCCGTCAGTGACTATATATCCGCCTGTTGTCATGTCCGATGCCGGAAAATGAAGAAAACTATATACCGAACGATTCATACTGTACTCCATCTTTTAACGTAGTGATGAATATTTAATCACATTCTTTTCTTTGTTATATTTAAAATTCTTATCTTTGCATTGTAAAATTTAACTAATATATTACAATGACAACAACCAAGAAAAAAGCAACAACCAGGAAAACTACAAGCAAAAAAACTACAATAAAGAAAACAGCCGTAACATCACCTATAGAAATCATTACTCCTGATATTGTAGGAACCGGTGCGGGTAAGATTTGGAACGCACTCAACAGCTCAGAGAAAACATTGACAGAAAAAGAATTACTGACCTTGACCAAACTTTCCAGCCAATCGCTCTATCTTGGATTGGGATGGCTGGCACGTGAGGGGAAGCTGGACTCTGACGGTAAAGGATTTAAATTGATATAATAAGAATCAACAGGAAAGAAGTGGTATAGAGGAATAATAAATCCTAAACCGCTTCCCCCTGTCAATGTTCTAAACTATAAACCAATAATACCTCTATTTTCAAACAGACAAGTAAAATAACCTTTTTAATTTCCGGTTATTAATATAATAAATACTGATGCCGTTCCATTCCCTTTCAAATCCATCATATATCCTCTCATTACTTAATATATATTATCAAAAACCATAAGATAAATTTCCACTACATCTTTCTCCTGATAATGAGTCGGTGGATTTTATTGGCAGATAATTTTTATCCCCGTACAGTATATTACATGAGAAAAGAAAGTTCCGGTTATGCATTGACGGAATACCTACATCTGAATAGTTCAAGAGAAAATTCAAAAGATTTAAAAGAGGATTAAGAATATAATATTCACTAACAAAAAATAAGATTACAATACCAATAATCAATGAATTGCATTTTTATTTTTATTTTTGCGGTCATTTGTGAGGCTGAACAATAATATAAATTTAAATGGAAAGATATCATGAAAAGAAAAATGACTATTATATTTTTAAGTGTTTACCTCCTACTCAATTTATTTATTCCTTGTTATGTGACGTAGTCTAGTTTTACAAGAAATAGATTAACAGATTATACACTACGATTTATACATTTAAAATACCGTATAGTTCAGGTTTCTATTTATAACGAAAACCTTTTACAGAGTGAATACTTAATTTAAATCTACATGCTTGTGCTACCTTAATTATTTATATTTTATTTACAAATCAGAATTAAGATCTGAATTAAACCATTGTTTATTATTTTTATATATAAAAACTTGCTCTTCCCTGCCTTTAGTTCTATTCCTTAACCATAACAATGCATTCCTTGGTGCATCAAAACAAATCTGTTTTGATGTAGCAATTTTCACTCCCAGCGATTTCCAGCCTTTCTTGCCATCAAAATAAAGAAGTTCATACGCATCTCCCTTCCACACATAATTATCATCCGTTCTTGCTATAAAATAAAGTCTTTTTATTTGCTGTAAGGAATCAAGAGAAAAAATCAATGGTTCAATTAAACCCTTTGACTTTCGATATATATAAGACAATATATCTCCATCTATAACTTTTTTTACATAGGTCACATCCGTAAGAGGAGTGATTTTTATTTCATTCTTAAGAGCTGTATCTTGGTAAAGTCTCAATTCGGCGAGTTGCAATAATCCAACAGGGGGTACATATCTTATATATTTTACAGGTTCAGAGCACAATCCCCTAAAAACCTGAAAGGTATAGTCCATAGTATCCTTTATTTCTGTTATCAGTTTTGGTTTTTTAAAGTTTATATTAGTATCACCCTCTATGCGAGCTTCAATTTGTGAATATCCCCAAGCTGCAACCCGTGGTATCAATGGCATTTTTCTTTTAAGTATAACCTTTTCAAGATTTACTGTATCAGGAACAAATTCTTCAACATTACCCTCGCTGTCAAGCATAAAAGGATATCCGGCAGGCTTAACTCCGTTGTTCTGACTGGCCGGTACGTATATGATAGATGGTTCAATATTATCAAAAATAGCTTTGCCACTATTCTTACAAACCCCTTCTCCTATAATCTGCCAGCCATTAGTGGAAAAAACAGATAAGCCTATAAAAGGCTTTCCTGTAGTAAAAACATTTACAACAGCCTGATTATGTCCAAAATATTCGGAAGTAACGTCCTTCCAATACAGACCTTCGGCACCGCCAATATTCCAACCGGAATGTTTGCGTAATATTTCTCTCTCGTTCTGTAAAGCATAACAGTAACGGTACACTTTTCCCTTCCTGCGTCCATCATCCATAACCTTATCCCTGACAGGATCAAGACCGTCAAAACCAAACTGAATATACCTGCCTGTGGTATCCCGTACCACATTCCATTCGTGCGAATAACGATAGTCCGGAGAATATGGCATAAAGTCGGCAGCTACAGGAATACCACAGGAACGCATAGCATACTGTATCAGATCACTGACTTCACGACAATACCCAATTCTTGTCTCAAAAAGATAGTCGGCTCTATTATGTGGCACATTCCACTCCACACTATATTTGTAACTTTGCCTGTTGAGCTCATCATTAATGCATTTACAAGCCTCCAGCACATCACTACCGGTATAAATTGAATCAAGCAGATTCCCATAATATGCATTGTATAACGAACGCCAGTCGGACAATCTTTCATTGCCTATACGATATGGAAGTATCAAGTCACAAAAGTCATCAAAGGATAAAGATTTATTCCATGGACGCTTCTGCCATTCCTGAAAAGCCAAATCTATATTCTCTATCAGGTATTCTGAAGTTATAACTTTCGAATCATATATCTTATTTAATGCGTGATAATCAAAACTATTCCAGCGCATCTTATCATCCTTTGAAAAAATACCCTCCCTGTCCTTTCTCATCAATACTTCCAATGTATCCAACTGCCATCCATCATAAGCATACCAGCGTGGCATATTCTCTATTAAGAAACATGCTGCACGAAATTTAAGGCTGTCATCACTATAATATTCCAACACTTTCTCCAATTCTCTCCTGTTTTCTCCCGCAAACTCCAAAGCATATTCCAAACGGTCAACCTTAGTAGCACACCCAGAAAATAATAGAAGGAAAAATATTAGTAAAGAAAGGCTGTGTTTTATATTTAATATATTCATACTCTATTAATCTTTTGTTGGTTTACCATATGAATTTGTACATTATATAGTATTCGATTTTTAACTCCTTCAAAAGAAAAATCGAAGTTATTTATTAGGAACAATAAGGTCTATACTCAGTATTTCATAATCTAGGTTTTATCTTCTAGTATTTTTTTTACCTCCTGCCGCATTTCTTTTATAGCTATAGAATTTACCTTAGGTTTAGCATTAAGTACATATTTTGCCTCTTTAATAAGCTTTATTCTGTTAAAATACTTAGACTCCGAATAAAGTTTTACAAGTAAATAATGGGGATAGATACGCTCCGGCAATCTGTGGGTAGAACGTATCAAATATTTTTCTGCTTTCTCATACTCACCCCTTTCCTGTGCATTGCGTCCTAAAATATTCAATATCATCGGATCTCCGCTGACCGTCATGGCTTTAAGCAGAATTTCTTCCGCTTTGCCGTAACTTCCGGCTTTGTATAATGCCCTTCCATACTCAAAACAAAAATCTTTATGCCAGTTCATCCTTTCATAAAACTTACCATACTCTTTAACAGCCGCCTTAAACGTTCCAGAATTATACAAAACCCTTGCAGGCATCCACTCGCGTACAGCCTGAGTGCGTATGGAGTAACAATCATGTATTTTTATTGAAACAATTAATCCGGATGCTACAACCGATAGCAAAACTATTTTGGGAATCAATCTATACTTCATCATCACCAAGCCTTCACCACAAAGCACAAATACCACCAACGACCAAATAGAAACAATAGCCGGGATATGGATTGGATAGGAAAAACATGCAAATACCATAAGTGATACAAGGCATCCGCCCATTCCTGCAAGATGTTTACAATTCCCGGCTATCTTCAACAACATAAGCAATACAGTTACAAATAACACAGACCCCCACACACCATATTCAACAGCAATCTGCAGATACTCATTGAAGGCAAAGTCGGGTGTTCCAGCTACCCATGCCTCCGAATCTGAATATTTACAATCTGTGAAGTATCTTTCCTGGGCATCACCGTAGAAGGCAGAAAAAGTTTTTCCGCCTTCTACACCCCATGGACTGTCAGCAATGGCTTGGGTAGTTATTTTCCATATAAGCAAACGACCGTCAACCGAGTCACGTTTTATGAAATACATTCCAGTAGCAAACAGCGTACCGACTATAAGCACGCCCAATAAGGCATATCTGTGTCTTAATACAAAAGATTTTATTTTCTCACGGTATAGCCTGAGAACCACATATCCGCACGAAACCAGAGAAGCAATCCATGCTGCACGGCTCATACCCGCCGGAAGCACACAGCATATCAGTATCAGCACACATAGTGAGAGATAATACTGCACGACTAAAAGGAGGTCTTTCTTTCCGTTCAACACTAACATCCGGTGCAGGGCTACCGGAAGGATGGCTGCTATATAGCCTGAATATGGACCGGGGTTATAGAATGTTCCCGTAAGAACAAAAAGCGAATGGTTTGATGGATATATACCTGCAATCTGTCCCAGGCCGTGCAGGGCTTCCAATGCTCCGAATCCCATCAGCATCCATTCTACCGATTCCGACACTATACGTACAATCCGTTGCGGATTCGCAACATATCCGGCAAGCCACAAAGGTAATGCAACAGTCATTATGGCAGCAAGCCACATCCACTGCGTCCCTTGCAGGTCAACCGGAATGTTTCTGTCTGTCACCAGTACAGTTCCACTTACAAGTCCCGTAAGCAATACTCCTACAAACCACGGCAGAACTTTGCATACCCATTTCCTTAGTTTAGCATCCATCTTAAATTTCTATTCAATTTTTTTCCATATTCTATCCCAGCAAATCTTACCGGTATAACTGTCCTCTGATTTCCATATTCTTGACGCCACACCCACTATATACTCTTCTGGCAGCAGTCCCCAGTAGCGTGAATCCTGTGAGTTTGCTCCACGATCTCCCGCTACGAAATAATAGTTCTTGTGGAAACGGTAAGAAGTTATCACACTGTCATTAAGTAGTACAATATCTCCCTTTACCTGCATTTTTCCTCTTTGTTCCCATTCAATGAGTTTTCGGTACAACACACCGCCTGTATGATCCATCTTCACTACATCCCCCTTGCCGGGTACAAACAAAGGTCCGAACTCCTTTATGCTCCAGTCCAGTAGGGAATCGTATGGGAAACACTTGTACACATCTTCTGAAAAATCCTCAGGGCGCATTAATCCTATACGCTTCTGTGAGGCAATATTCCCTAAAGGCACATCCACACCTTTCACCCTGAACATGCCTTTTTTTTATGGATACTGTATCTCCAGGTAGTCCGATACACCGCTTGATGTAATACTTCATTATATGCATCTCCATACGGTTCCAGTCATTGGGATGCGGGAAGTTGAAGACCACTACGTCGTTGCGCCTTATCTTCCTGAGCCCCGGCAACCGGTAGATTTCCGTCTGCTCCAGCTGAAGCGACCTATGCAGGTTGAATAGGCGCGCCCCCACAATCGGCTTCCACACAAGCACGCAATCCCCCTTCTGAAGTGCTGGTGACATGGAATCACTCGGAATCCGGAAGGAAGAAAAGAGGAATACTTGCGCCAGGAGCCAAAAGATGAACAGGCATGCACATCCAAATAATAAGTTCAATATTATGTCCAACCACCGATTCATATTCTTATACTATATAGAAATCCGTTGGCGAAATTAAATTAGCGCATATTTATTCAGCCAACGGATTATCATTATACTCACTTAAAAAAACGATTCAAGACAATCTCATAATATCTTCTTGAATATACCGGAATCTCCTTCATGGGAATCATTAAATTTTTGAGAATCATATCATTGTTTATTAAACAGCAATATGGGATATTTTCTTCTTTTAATACATCTTCAGAGTTTCTACTATAATAAATAGAATATGGTAAAGAATAATTCTTAATAAATGCCTGAAAAACTCTTTGGTTATCATAAGTACCTATCAATATGACTTTATTTGATGGGAATTTATTTACTACCTGTCTTAAACCTTCAAAAATATCATCTATACAAGACGAACAATTTAATTGAGAGAATCTTATAAGTAGTTTATAGTCATCATTTAATAGCTCTGATAAATGTAAAGAATCACCATCTATTGTATATAATAATAAATTAGGTATTTTTTTATCATTATATGTATAATGAAGCATTATGTTGTCTAATAATAATGCACGTTCTAAGCTTAATGTTTCAATAGTTGTTGAAGCATTTTTTAATTTTTTTCTAATATCAACATTAGTTCTGTTAGTGTAATATAATAGACACAAGCTTAATGAGCAAAATATTATAAGATTGTAATTCTTCAACTTATGTTTTTTATTTTTTATTTCCATACTTCATATAAATTTCAGCTAGAACAGGATTATCATCAATCCCAACATTTATGGGTAAGTTATTATTCTCCGGTATTTCAGAAGGTTCTATAACACAATAAACTTTATTCCCTTCAACACATCGCGGAGAAAACAAAAAACTTTTATCTATATCATTCTCTATAGGAATTTTTCCCAAAGAAGATGCCTCTTTGTATTCTTTCGTATCAGGATAATAAAAACCGGAATAAAGAAAACCATTCATACGCATAAATAATAAATGCACACTATCGCATGAAAAATATGTTATCAATTGAGGGAATTTTCCTTTGTTACAGGCTTCTTCGGCATCATTTACGGTCATTCGTTCAGTATAACTACGTTCTATGTACTCATTTTTATATAACAAATATTTGTCATCATATTTTAAAATGCATTTTGCCGATATTAAATCTGCATCTAGTCTATAAATAGTATCATTTAATGGCAAATATAAATTCTTGTCATATAAATTATTTAGTGTGGACGTATAAGCCAAGTTGTTCACATCTTCATTAAAATATAAATATCCAGCAATTTCATTCTCTGCTGTATTGAAATATATCACGCTTGGATATTTCTTATCTTTATATAATGAATAGTTTGGAGTATAATCACAGCAAAATGATAACAGATTTTCATTTATACAACATAGCGAATAAGCTGTATAGTCAAACTTATAAGAATCTAGAAAGTCACCATTCTCCGAATATTTCAAGACTTTCTTTTGTACGCTATCCCATACATAAATAAATCCATATCCATAAGTCACATCTTCTATTTTAATATATTCCGCCATACCTAGTCCTCGTGTACCGATGCGACATTTAAAACGCCCTTCATCATTGAATACAAAAATAGAAGAAGCCACATCCTTATCTACTACAATTATATCACTATTATCAGTCCGTAATATTTTATCGATAGCTCCAATCAAGCAAGAGTCTGATGTTTCTAGTGATATATAATGAATAGAATCTGCTATCTCTGACAGTCGTATTATATTTTCTTTCTGATATAATTTAAGGTTTATAACATCTATTGTTCCATTTTCGTATTTCAGCCCCTTTTTACTAGTACTAGTACAAGAGATTATTCCAAAGAATAAAAAAAACATCAAATAACAAATGAGTTTCATAATCTTACATTTTATCAAAAGTTCGTTAATAATTAGCCAAGTCTAAGCCGCTTAAACTTGGCAAATTATTAACGAACTTTTTTATATTGATAGTTTGTTTATCAACAAACTGTCGATATTTTTCTTTAATTACGTATGTTTTTTTAAGACTTGTTTTTACTTTTTCTTTAGAATGCCATCGCAATCTGTTTGTTCAGATGGATTGCAACAAACACCTGACATCTCTTTGCATTTTTTATGCGAACCTCCATTCCAACAATTAGCTGTTCCTAAATAGTGATTAGGAACCCAAGTAGAATGACCACCACATCCTAATTCACCGTTTTCACCCAAAGCTAAAGCTTCAACATTGGTTATTGCCAAATCCAACATATTCGCATCTTGCTGTGAAACATATGCATCATAACCTGTAACAGCTATAAAAGCAGTTATTAAAACTGCACTTAAAAATTTAATTTTCATGATATTTTTATTTTTTTCGGCAAAAGTACATTGATAATTTGAATTTCAAAGCACTGTTAGGTAATTTTTGTTATCATTTTGCCAATATATGCAAATTTATATTGTATTGCTCTTACATGTTTGCAGTTGTAATGTATATGCAGCCACTACACTTGTTCCCGGAAAAAGAAGAAGAAAAACCGGATCAGCCTAGACGGAAGTCAGTTTCTAAAAAGAAAAAAGCCGGCAAATGATTGAAGCGGCCTGGTGCCGCTTTTTCTTGTTTGCTAACGCGGCAGAAGATTATAAAAAAGTGTTTCTTAATTTGGTGATTTTCAGATTTATCGGTATTTTTGTATCAAAAATGATACCTAAACATGTTTTTTCTATGAAAAGGTTATATGATACATATACAATATACGAATTTTCAGATGAATGTATTGTTAAGGAAATCTGCAAGAGAGTTAAGGCTATAAGACTTAGCTGCTGTTTTTCTCAGCAAGAATTTGCGGATAAGGCAGGAGTATCCATCGTTACTATTAAGAGAATAGAATCTTGCAAAGTAAGTGATATTGCCCTAAGTACATTGCTTAAGATTTTGCGTATAAGCGGAACTCTTGAAGGTGTTGTCGGTTTGGTTCCAGAACTTCCAGACTCCCCTTTCCTAATCAATGAAAAAACAGGTAAAAGAATACAAAGAATTAACGGTAAACGTAAGATGGTATGAAGAAAGAGCCGATTATAGTGAATGTATATCTGTGGGGGACTTGCATTGGTAAATTGAATTGGAACTTTGAAAAGCATTGTTCAGTGTTTCAATTTACGGATGAATATAGGAAACAAGATTATGATATATGCCCTTCCACACACAGATCTTCCATACCATACTTTCCACTCTTGACAACCGGATGATATACGTTCCCAACGGGATGCTCAGCGGAAATGCCGTGATTAATTACAGCAAACAGGAAATGCGCCGTGTCGAATGGGTATTCGGGGTGGAATATGGAGAGGATGTACAAAGGGTCAGAACCGTATTGCGGCGTATCATTCATGCAGACAACCGTATTTTGGACACTCCCGCCCCTATCATCGTTTTAGGCTCATTAAGTGCGAGCAGCGTTGACATTACCGTCCGTGTCTGGGTAAAGACTGCTGATTACTGGAATGTCTTATATGATATCAATGAAATTGTTTATACGACATTTAATGAAGAGGGGATCGGATTTCCTTTCCCACAACTTACTGTGCATCAATCTTCAAAATAATAGAAACATATTCAACTTCTTAAATAAATGATCATGAAAAAATTAATTTGTTTTTTTACGATTTTCGTATTTTGGGGAATCACTGATAGTATGGCTCAGGGATTACATTTTGGGGTAAAAGCCGGTGTGCTTGGCAACAAAGCAAATATTAGTGGCATGCGTGACCAGTTTAAGGAAGAGAGTTTGACAGGATTTCAAGTAGGGCCTATGTTGCAATATCAAACAGGATTTCATGGTATCGCTTTGGACTTTTCTCTGCTGTATGTAGAGCGTGGAATCAAACTGACAAATACCTCTAACAGACGTAGCGCTGACATTAAAACACAAAGTATTGATATTCCTATAGAACTGAAATGGGAAATGGGGATATCAGATGATTTTGATTTATTTTTGGGAGCAGGTCCTTCTTTCTCTTTTTTGGTGGATGAGGATAATTGGGGACGTAAACTTGCT
>ENA-OPSS01000167-OPSS01000167.1-human-gut-metagenome-genome-assembly--contig:-NODE-167-length-9584-cov-1.400986_pt1 | contig 9584 bp, 7 predicted proteins | sample MGYA00241461_ERZ501914 | MGnify/ENA primary metagenome ERZ501914 (study PRJEB25962, sample SAMEA2042401) | human gut metagenome | biome: human gut; feature: human-associated habitat; material: faeces...
TGCGCTGATGGAGCAGGCGAGTGATGAGTTTGTTGCACGTGGCTTAGTCGTAAGGAATGTCAATAGTCGGGATGATTTAATGAAAGATATCCGCGATACCACCCCTGTAGTGAACAGTGAGGGTAAAGCGGAAATAATGGTTGTAAACATACAGAAATTTAAGGAGGATTCCACTAAAATACAGATAGAGTCAGGCTATAATACTAATCTTCAGCGTGTATTCTTTATAGACGAAGCACACAGAGGATATAGTCCACAGGGTAGTTTTCTTGCAAATCTTCTGGAAGCTGATAAGGATGCTGTAAAAATCGCATTGACAGGAACTCCTTTGTTGCGAGAAGAAAAAGAATCTTGGCGTGTCTTTGGTGATTACATTGACACCTACTATTATGATAAGTCGATAGCGGATGGTTATACGCTAAAACTGATGCGTGAACCGATAGAAACCATTTATAAAGAGCGTATTGAGAGCATTCTTGATAAATTGGCTGGAAACGTAGAGGTCAAGAAAAGTGATATAGACAAAAATAAAATAATTGAGCATGAAAGTTACCTGAATGCTTTGCTTGATTATATCATTTCTGATTTGCGAAGATTCAGAAAAGAACAAGCTGATGATTCTATCGGGGCAATGATCGTGTGCAAAACAAATCCACAGGCTCGTGAAATGTTTCGTTTATGGCAGCAGCGTTTTAGATTTGCGCAGCGCATTGAAGATAAATGGGAAGAACAGTTGGGAATGGTAGCAGAGCCAATGGTTGCGTATGGTCATGCCAAACCATTACGTGCCTCTCTGATATTGCATGATGAAGGAGACAAATTAGAAAGAAAGGCATATATTGAAGAATATAAGAAGCAGCAGACAGTAGATGTACTGATTGTCAATCAAATGTTGCTTACCGGATTTGATGCTCCCAGGTTGAAGAAACTATATTTGGGACGTAGTCTTGACGGTCATGATTTGTTACAGGCTCTTACGCGTGTAAATCGTCCGTATAAAGATTTTAAATATGGCTATGTGGTTGACTTTGTAGATATAAAGGAAAACTTTGATTCTACAAATGACCGCTATCTGAGAGAATTAAACCGTACAGCGGATATTAAGGAGATCCAACAGGACGAGCCTGTTGGTAATGCTATTATCGAAGATAAGGAAGAGATAATAGCGAAAATGAAAGAAATCAAGAGTATTCTCTTTAATTTCACTTGCGATAATCCGGAAGAGTTCAGACAGGAAATTGATGAAATTGAGGATAAAGACAGGCTCTATGAACTACGGTCAGTATTGAATGATGCTAAAGCTATTTTGAATCAAGTCAGAGCCTTTGGTGATGATGAATTGAAAGAAAAAATAGAGTCTTTGGCTTTTGGTGGTATTCCTACTTTGGTTACAGAGGTTACGCATCGCATAGAGAGGATGAATCTGTTTGAAAGTACAGAGCATAAAGCAGATGTTGCCGGAATAATCAATGTCGCTCTGTCAGAATTGGAATTTGAGTTCAAAAAGGGAATATCTGAGGAACTGAGAATTGTTGTCAATGATATTCGTGAGCGTTGCGAAAAGGTACAAACTGAATTTGATGCCAATTTTGATAGGAATGAAGAAAAATATGTCATCCTTGCAGATGAGTTCCGAGCATATTTCCGTAAAAAAGGTTTTGTTCCGCAAAATACTCAAGATGCAAAAGACAGCATTGATTACATGGATAATGTAATGAAAAAGATTCGGGAAATAAACAGACGGAATAATATCTTGAAGAAAAAATATAAGGGTGATGAGCGTTTTGTTCGTATTCACAAGCGGATTGAGGAGGAAAATCAAAAACGTGAACAGCCTATTATATCTGCACACGAATATGAAATAGCCGAGAATCTGTCACAGATGAAGTCTCAAATAGACAATATGTTATTCTTGAATATCAATGTTTTGGATAATGAAGATGCCTTTAAGCGTGATGTATTGGCTATTATTGGTCGTAAATTAATAGACCTTGGAATTAAGGCAAATTTGACAGACCGTAAATATATCAACAATCTTATCACAACAGAATATTTCCAACAACGTAATTTTGCATATTGATTATGAGCGATATAAATATAACAGAATCAACGATTGCCCTGATTGATTCTTTGAAAAGTACAACAGGTGCATTTGGTTTGGCAGGAACAGGAAGCGAATATAAAATTGTCACAGAAATGTTTCTGTACAAGTTCTTTAATGATAAGTTCGGCTATGAAGCCAAGCGAGATAAAATGTACGGAGAACGGCTAAGCAAAGCAGAAAAGTGGGATGCCGAATATGATACATTTACAGAGGAAGAGGTAGAAGACCTTTTCAGTTATTTGCCTGCTTCTGTGCCGAGACTTAAACCTGAACATACACTCTCTCATCTATATAATTTCACAGGAAAGGGAGATTTCTCTACATTGTTGGATGCTACATTAATAGATATAGCCAATATCAATGCAGATACCTTTTCTGTAACAACTTCCGGAAAAAGTAAGGTAAATATCTTCAGTGCCATAACAACATTTGTAACTGACCAACAAAAGCGTGATGAATTTGCAAAATCGCTGATGCGTAATGTTGCTTCATTCAATTTTGAACATGTATTTATTGAGAAGTATGACTTCTTTTCAAGAATATTCGAGCATTTGCTGAAGGGATTTAATAATGCCGGAGGTGGTAAATATGCCGAATATTATACTCCACGTGCCATAGCCCAAGTTATGGCGAGATTATTGGTCGGGGACAATGCAGATTTACGAGGCGTGACTTGTTACGACCCATCGGCTGGAACAGGTACATTGCTTATGGCTCTTGCTCATCAGATAGGAGAAGATAGATGCTCGATTTATAGTCAGGATATATCAGAAAAGTCGAGTGAAATGTTGCGTCTAAACCTTATTCTGAATAGTTTGTCTGCTTCTCTGCCAAATGTTGTACAGGGCAATACATTGACAGAACCATCACATACAGAATTAAGTGGCGCATTGAAGAAATTTGATTTTATCGTTTCAAATCCTCCATTTAAACTTGATTTTCCAGAGTATCGTGATACATTAGCTGCTGATACGATTCGGTTTTGGGCTGGAGTTCCGAATAAGGTTAAAAAAATCAATCCCGAAAAGCCTCAGATGGGAATATATTTGTGTTTCTTACAGCATGTAATAAACTCTTTAAAGGATACAGGGAAGTCAGCTGTCGTAGTCCCAACTGGTTTTATTACATCAAAAAAACGTAACAATGTTGTTGCCTATAATATTCTTCAAAAAATTGTAGATGAACATATAGTATGTGGATGTATATCAATGCCTACTAATGTATTTGCTACTACCGGAACGAATGTGTCCGTTATATTCTTTGATAAGTCGGCAACAGCAGATAAAGTAATTTTGATTGATGCAAGCAAATTAGGTGAAGAATATAAAGAAGGCAATAACCAGAAACGACGTTTGCTTGATAATGAGATAGATTTAATAGTCAATACGTTCCGCAACAAAGAAGTTGTAGAGGATTTTTCCGTAGCTGTTTCTTACGATGAGATAAAGGAAAAGGGCTATTCTCTTTCTGCTGGACAATATTTCGACATCAAGATAGATTATGTAGATATAACGGAAGAAGAGTTTAATTTCCGAATGGCGGACTACAAGCAAATCCTTTCCGAGCAATTTGCAGAGAGCCATCGTTTGGAAGAGGAAATAATGAAACAGTTGGATGCTTTGCAGTTCAACGAAAATGTAGGAAACAATGAGTAACGAAATACAGTTTTTGTTATACAATCTTCCCGATAAAGAGGGAAGAGTACAGGTGGTTATAAAAGACGAAACCATTTGGTGTACGCAAAAGGCTATGGCAGAGCTTTTCGGTATTGATAAATCAGGTATTAGCCGCCACATAGCCAATATATTTAGAGAGGAAGAATTACAGCAAGACACGACGGTTGCAAAAATTGCAACCGTCGTAAATAGAGGTATCAGAGGGGAGGTTGAAGAACTGGTTGACTTCTATAATTTGGATATGATTATTGCAGTGGGTTATCGTGTTTCTTCGCCTAAAGCAACCAAGTTCCGCCAATGGGCAACCAAGATTCTCAATGAGTACATCAAGAAAGGATTTGTACTTGACGATGAGCGTTTGAAGCAAGGCACGGCTGTATTCGGGAAAGACTATTTCCGTGAATTACTGGAAAGAGTACGCTCCATCCGTGCCAGTGAACGGCGTATTTGGCAACAGATTACCGATATATATGCAGAGTGCAGTATTGACTATGACAAGAACTCGCCTACCACACACGATTTCTATGCCATGATACAGAACCGTTTTCACTATGCCATTACCGGGCAAACAGCAGCAGAAATCATCTACACTAAGGCTGACCATACCCAAGAACACATGGGGCTGACTACATGGAAGAATGCTCCCGATGGACGTATATTGAAGTCTGATGTATCAATAGCCAAGAACTATTTGCAGGAAAATGAAATCCGTCGGTTGGAACGTGTAGTAACAGGATATTTCGACTATATAGAAGACCTTATAGAGCGTGAAAACACGTTCAATATGGAGCAATTTGCAGCCAGTGTCAATGAGTTTCTGACTTTCCGCAAATATCAGATATTGCCCGACAAAGGGCGAATCTCTGCGGCACAAGCCAAGACAAAGGCAGAAAGCGAATACGATATTTTTAATAAAACCCAACGGATTGATTCTGACTTCGATAAAGAAGTTAGGGGAATGTTGGGTGAATAATATAGATATAGTATGACAGAAGACGAAAAACTTATCCAAGAAGTACAGGATCAATGCGAGTATTTTGCAAAAGGCATCATAAACAGTCTTTGTAAGCGAGCCATTCGTAAAATAAACTCCTGGAACATTCACATAGGTACAGATGATTATCCTTCTTCGTTTAACTTTTTTAATATTCTCTCAATAGAGTACCAAAGCAAGTGTTACGATGAAATATCACCCTGCTTAGAGGACGCCATAGAGGGGGTATTGGACAATGAGTACGAGAAACTATTGCCGCAAGAGCGGTTCTTTGTGGATTATAGCCAATGCTATTATGATAACGAATTTGACTCTGAGTCTATTAAAAGAAAGATATATGACCGCTTCTACGAAATTCTCAACGAGCATTGGGAGTCAAAGAAAATAGCTAATTTTGAAGAAAAAAGAAACTGGTAATAAAACTACAAAAGTAAATATATACGATTAGATATAATGACTGAAATTAAAGAATTTCTTAAAAGTGAAACCAAAATATCAAAAGATTGCCGAGTGAAATATTGGCTATTCTGTAAAATCTTGGATTATTTACTTGCCAATCAATTTTATATTGGTAAGGACTATGTATCATATAAGGACATCCATACGTATCTTGACAAACAATGCACATTTGACTATATTGACTCTATTCATGCACAAACTGAACTTTGGGTCCATGAAATGTTATGGTTGGGTCTCATCAATTTTGATGAAAACTCACAGCAAATGTCTCTCACACCAGAAGGCTATAAAGCTTGTCAAGAGCAAAGATACCATAGTATTCTTGCATCATTGTATGAAGCAAAATACTCTCGTTTAATTGCAAAGTGGGCATTGATAGTTGCGCTCATATCTGTCATCCTTTCAATAAGTATTAACGCTATCTGATTTCTTAATAATGAAACTAATAGAAACCATAGAGACTTTTATATCAGGTGATTGGGGCAATGAATCACATACGGAAGACACTCCTTGCGAAGTCTTCTGTGTACGTGGTGCAGATATTGAGCCCATCAAAAACCAAGATTATAATCATATACCCAAAAGGTATATTTCAAAACGTAGTTATGAAAATAAGCTGCTACAAGTAGGTGATATAATTGTAGAAAAATCAGGAGGCAGCCCCACACAATCGACAGGAAGAGTTTGCCTGATAACGCCTAACCTTATAGAAAAGTTGCAATCGGTTGATTGTTCAAACTTTTGCGCAGCATTCCGTGTGAAAAAAGAGTGGGATGCGGAATACATTTATCTCTACATTCAGCACTTTTATAACATGGGAGCTTTCTTCAATTTTGAGGGCAAAACTTCAGGAATTAAGAACCTACAACTAGAGCAGGCATACCAAGCCATTGAAATAAAGCCAATTTCTATTGCTGAGCAAAAGAAACTGGCCAAAACTATTCGTACTATCGATGGGAAAACGGCTATAAACCGTTCGATAAATCAGAATTTACCGATACTTGACCATTCATCAAAAGCGGCAATAGTTCGTCACGCTGCATAGCCAATGAATCTATTTGTTGATAGTTATTTACAATCATTTGGTAGATACTTCCAATCTTCTCATCAAATAGTTTCAGAATATTTCTTGTTGGTATGGGCAATAAGATATTCTTGATTGTATTTTGAGAAATATTATCCCTTGCGGAACCCGTACTGAGTGTAATAAAATGGCTATATAACGATGATATATGGAAGTACACATAGTATAACATATTTTCTATTGTAGGGATAATGCCACAAACGGCTTGATTAGAACAAGCTTCGAATGTTAGCAAGCTAACTTTACCTGCTGTTGCGCCATACATTGCGACCAATATACTGTTGCTTGGATATAACTTTGCACTTGAATTTTCTAATCCACATTTTGTAATATAATTGGTAGTCTTAGTGATTATAGGACTATTCAGTTCCCCACTGTTTATCCAAGCTATTTCTCCGTTGTTGTAGTATTCTATATTTGTTGATTTGGGTGTACCTCCTGAATATGTGGTAGCAAAATCTTTTATTAAAGATATATTCCATCCTTTTGGAATCTCTCGCTTCAACTTTTTATTCCAAACCATTTCCCCACCACTTGATTTATAAGGCTTCCCTTCTTCATTCGGAAAATCAAATTGCACAAACCAATAGTCGTAAAGTTGTTTCGCCATTGCCGTTAAATTCTGATTTATCTGCTCATTGAGTCTGATTTTTTGGTCAAGATTCAAGAAAAATGTGCCAATGCTTTCCTCCGAACAAGAAAGTGTTGGCATTTCATATCTTAGAATTTGCTCTTTATCTCCACGAGGCATTTTACTTCCTTTGGCTCCTTGCATTACATAGTCAAAAAAAGAATCTTGAAGTAGTACGGCATAAAGAAAACTTGGCGAATGTCCCTCTTTAGCTCTAAAAACCAACACATCAGAAGAGGCTCCACCATCTATATCTGCAAACCAAACCTTTTTGAGATATGGTCTGATATTTGCTATTAATACATCGCCATGTTGATAGCGAGTGAGACAACAAGACTGTGGCGGAAGATTGGTTGCAATTTCCCGTCCTTTTTTGTTTTGTAATATGCAGTCTGTAGTAACATATTTGCGTAAGGCAATATCGTTACTACTGATTTTGTCGGTTACATAATCTGCGATTGATGATAACTTAGTCATATACATCCTGTTTTGGATGCAAAGTTACGCATTTTCGGGCAGAATCTTGCGCAATTACTTATCCCAAGTATTTCTTATGAGCCAATTTTACATTATTTTGGTTCACAATGGCATAATGCAGTGTAGTATCAATGCGTACATGACCAAGTAAACGTTGTACCTGTTCAATGGGCATACCTTTGTCGATAGCCATTGTTGCAAGGGTACGACGGAATTTGTGAGGATGGACTTTGGGCATAGAAAGTGTGTGTCCTAATTTTCGGATTCTCACTTCTACACCACTGATTGTAAGGCGTGTGTGAGGAGAATGGAGTGAGACGAATAAAGCAGGATTGTCGTCAGTACGCCCATTGAGGTATTGTTGCAAATGCAGTTTGGTTCGGGCATTGAAGTAAACAACACGTTCCTTATTTCCCTTTCCGAATACCACACACTGTCGTTCGTGAAAGTCTATATCTTCACGGTTCAGTTTTACTAATTCACCTACACGAATGCCTGTAGATGAAAGAAAGTCTATAATAGCAAGGTCTCGTTTGTTAGTACAACTATCTCGAAGTTGCTCCAATTGTTCGTCAGAAAGCACCTCTTTTACAAGTGAATCTGTCTTAACCTTGTGAATGCGTCTTACCGGGCTTTTGGCGATATAATCTTCATCTTCCAACCATGCAAAGAAGCTGGAAAAGATTCGTCGCATATTGTCAATGGTCACTTTGCTCGATTGGTGTTCTTCTTGATAATCGGATAGATAAGTACGAATATCTGTTGTCGTAATGTGACAAATTGCCAATGAAAGCGTGACTAACAACCGTTCAATGGTATTACGGTAGTAAGTTAATGTCTTTTCTGAACATCCCTCTATCTTTTTGGCTGATATAAAAGAGTTAAGAAGATGTTCATTCTCCTGCGTTTGCTGTGTGGCACAATCGCTCTTTTCAATGATTTCTACATTATGCAGTTCTGATGTAAGCACAGCTTTAAGCCGTGCCATTTGTCGGCAATCTAAGTCACGCTGCATCTTCGCAACTATCGCCTGAATGATGTTTTCTTTCATAATTCTAATAATTTTGTTCTTATATATAATATTAATTCTCCGGTAGCAATGAGAGACTTGACCAACAATTCGTTCATTGTGTCAGCTGTATTGAAGTCATATGATTTACCTGAGTCTGGAGATGAATACGTTATGTTGTCTGTAGTCAGTTCTTTTATGGCGCGAAGAATCGTGTCTGCGCTGCAGGTTTTAAGTTTGGGATGCAGGGAAAGATGGGGCATGAGATGAGTGGATATGTCTTCAATGCACGAGCCGCCACAGAAGAATACGCACATGAGAGAACGGATGATTTCACTGTATTGGTAACCATAGGTTCTGCTACGCAGTCCTATATGTGGAGTCGATTACGTCCGATAAAAGAGCATCAAATTGCTCCATGATTGAAAATATTCCGCCAAAAGGTGTGATTGAATCGAATTTTATTTGTACTTTAGCCATGTCTGCTGAAGATTGGTTTGATTTTTATTGCAACACGAAGTTAAGTGAATCTTCTGACATGACAAAGCACTGGGTAATACATTACTACTCAGTGCTTTAAATTATTCTTGTACAAAAGTGTTGCGGAAATTAGGTATATCAACAATTGAGGAAGCGTTATGCTTGTTTTGTTGTGACTCCACTCAAAATGCGGTGTTCCGGTTTCACGCTTCCATGTATTATCAGGTTCTTCCAAGAAACCTGGAAGGCGTAAAATAATCCACATTTATGAAGCAGTATTGGTCTTTTTTCAAATCAGGCAAGTTTGCTTTTCTTGCCTTGTTCTTCGTATCACTTACGGTAATATCTTGTGACAACGATGACGATAACAATGTTTCTCCCGATCCGCCTATTGAGAAAGGCGAAATTGAGCTTGCAGAAAATGCCCAAGCTCTCAACTATTTTGATTTTATCAATCCGAACGATGTGGAGATCTTAAATGCTGACACAACACAGATTCGTGTGAGCCAGGCATACCTGGATAAGATAAAGACAAAGGTAAACAAGAACGATGTGTTGTCTATATGGCGCAGCATTGACACGCCACCTTTCATTCGGAAGGTATCAAATGTATCGGCAAACGGAAAGGATGCTATTCTGACGACAACCCAAGGTACATTGGCAGACCTGA
>ENA-OPSS01000173-OPSS01000173.1-human-gut-metagenome-genome-assembly--contig:-NODE-173-length-9490-cov-2.318601_pt1 | contig 9490 bp, 7 predicted proteins | sample MGYA00241461_ERZ501914 | MGnify/ENA primary metagenome ERZ501914 (study PRJEB25962, sample SAMEA2042401) | human gut metagenome | biome: human gut; feature: human-associated habitat; material: faeces...
TCCTATATTGACTTGATGTATATGGAAAGCCTTCTTTTGAAAAGTCGAATTTCCATCCACTAAATACTTCATCATAAAATTCAAAATTTTTAACGCCATTTACACTCAATTGGCGTGTTAAAGCAATTATAAAGCCATTTAATGAAATTACTGTTAATAATTTGGATTCAGGATTATTCCAGTCCGTTTTTAAGTTTTTAGCTATAGCACCGAAAAAATCACGAAGAACAGCAACGCAAAAATCAACATATTCTTGTATTGCAGCGTTATCAGATGACAATAAAGAATTTTTATCTCCTGTCCAATAATTAAACAAGCTCTGCTTTCCATCTGCAGGCGTTACCGTAACCAAATATCTTAATGCAAATCTGACAATAGATGCTGTTTTTATTTTTCCCGAATCAAGAGATGAAATCTGCAACTTGTTTTTAAAAATACCTTGTTTATTTAATTTCTCGATTACAAATTGAGCCAAACTTTCATCAGCTATTGGGTTTTTAATTCGTTTAATTTGAAGAAGAATATTTTGTGGAACAGATTTAGCATTTGAGTTAATATCATCAAATATTTCACTTTGAATTTTGGCTCTATCTTCTTTTGTCATTTCTTTTGGAAAAACTAAACCAGTAACTAACAAATGAAGTTGTTTCCTTAATTGTGAAATAATTCTTTCTTGCCTACTATCTACTCCGCTTTCATAGTGAGCATATATGCGGTGCTGTCCGTCAATTACACAAATAGAATTTAATTCTTTTGGTATTATTAGTTGGCAGTTACCTTCTAAATCGCTTATTTCATCAATTGTTTTAAGCTTTTGACTTGCATCCCTGAAACTTATATTGTCTGGCAGACCTACAATTATATTATTGTAAAAAGCTTCGCCTTTTCTTTCAATAAATTCACGTACTTTTTTGAGTCTATTATTGTCTATCAATCTTTGATATAGCCAAATAGATTCTTCCCAGTTGTCTTTTCTAAGCACATAACAAGTATTCAATAGATCTTCGGCAGACATCATAAAGGAAACCACACGCACTTTATTCTTGAGTCCTGTAAATTCTTTTGGATAAATAATAGGAGCAGTTATTTCAGCACTACTACTTGAGCTAGAAACCATTCCTATATCCTTGTTTTTTAAATTTAAAAATCTAAATATTTCATTTCGTGCAGAAAATTTAATACCTTTAACTAACCATTGAAAATATCCTAAAGTTTGAGGATCAACAAATTTAAGATTGTTAAAAAGCTCATAATCATCCTTGTTTAATGAAAGCTCATATTTAGATATATAAAGGCCAAATATTTTCAATCGATCTTTGTCATATTTGTTGAGCGGTTCAGAGCATTCAGGAAACATATCTGTTAATTTATTAATGAATTCAGAGAGATTTTTATTTATTTCAGCAATAGCCTCATTTTTAGTTCGTATATGATCTCGAATATTACTCGTTTTTACTGTATCTTCACAAACTAACCAAATATTTTCATAAATAAATATGGAGTCAATTTCAACTTTTCGTAGACCAATTTTCATTTCATGATCATTTGTAGGAATATATGTAAACCCAGAACCAGTAAAAATATTTCTAATTTTTGTTTTAAAATTCCGTTTTTCTCTTTTTAACAATTGTTCAGGAGTTAAAGGGGCTCTTTTTTTTGCATTTTTAGTTTTCATTATTTTGATCCTCCCGTATTAAACGAAATTCTTCTGGAAGTTTGGCAACTGCGGTGTTTTTGTTTGGTGTCATTACAGGCTTATCTTCTCTTACTTTTATTACACCAGCCATTGCATCTTTGATACGCTTAACAGATAAGTCATAATACTCTTGCTGAATTTCTGCACCAATAAATCTGCGTTTTTCGATAAATGATGCAAGTGCGGTTGTCCCCGATCCCATAAAAGGATCTAATACTATATCATTCTCGTTAGTAAGTGCTTTGATTAGTCTTTGTGGTATAGCTACGGGATACTGACAAGGATGTTTGGTCTTTTCAACATGATTTGCTTTCACATTAGGAATATCCCAGACATCTGAAGGATTTTTCCCGTAAGGATTGCCACTTAATTCTCCCTTATGCTCTCCTTTATAATATCTTTTACCAGGATATTTTTGTGGGACACGAACACAGTCCAAATTAAAACAATATTGCTCACCTTTTGTAAACCATAATATCATTTCATGTCTTCCACTAAATCGCTGGGTACTATTAAGTCCGTGTCCAAAAGTCCATATGATTCTGTTTCTTAATATCAATGGATTTTGTAGCATATTATTTTTTGAAGTAAAAATATCATATACTAAAAAATCCAATGGAATTATTGCCGAATTTGCAACATGATATCCTATTTGCCAACATATACTTCCACCGGGTTTTAACACCCTATAAATATCATCAAAAATTCTTAAATGGATGTTCTTAAAGGTTCCAATGTCTGCATGAGGATCCTCATATGCTTTCTTCATACAATATGGTGGAGAGGTGATTATTAAGTCTACAGATTCATCGGGTATTTCTTTTAAAAGCTTTTGACAATCTCCATAAAACAATGACATTGAGCTTTTAGAATTATAATGTTTGTATATCCTCATTTGAATAATACTCACTTTCTAAATAGAATAGCATTTTCTCACTTCAACCTGTCACGCAGGGGCAGGAGTTGTTCTAATTTTTCTACGATGCGTTTTTGCTCTGCAAGTGGCGGCAGAACAATTATTGTATTAGCAATATCACGCATTACCCAGTTTTTATTGCCAACGCCCTTAGTATTTTCAGCTGCTTGTGTTTGCACAAGAGGAGAATTTATTAACAACCTTAGGAATTTATTGTATATAAGATTTTGGTCAAACTTCAAAAGTGCAACACTGACAAATAAAGAAAATGGTTGATTAGTGTCAACAATAACTGGAATACCTGTAGTTCCTACTTTTGTAAGTAGCAAATCTCCATATTCAGGATTGCACCTAGAATATAATGTTTGATGTTCTTCTTCAGAAATATATTTACAATTTGAAAAATCCAACACTCCTGAGCTCATATCTTTTACTGATAGAAATGGTATACCGACAGGAGTATATTTCGGAGTAGAATGGGCACCATCTGTAAGCTTGTTCAAAATACTTCCAAGTCTACACCACTTCCAAGATTCTGGAATATCGAATGGTTTTTCGTCGTCGGTGATTTCGGGGAGAGGTTTTTCTTTTTTGATTTTCTTTTCTGCAATGAGTTTTTGTTTTTCTTTTTGAATTTGGGCAAAGAGTTCCTCTGCTGTGCCTTCTTCAGGGCGCTGTTCTACAAGTTTGCCCTGTATAGCCAGCTGCAAAATGCTGTTTTTCAATTCCTGCGGTGTCATTCGGCATTACCTCCGAGAATTGAAGTTATTTCAGCAAGCACTCGGTCAATCTCTGCATTGAGAGATGCTCGTTTTTCCTCATATTTTTGAATAAGGTCGAGAGGGTCAAGAATCTCCTCTTCCTCGTGAGGATAACCGCACTGGTCAAAATTATATCCGAATTCATCAGCAAGCTGATTTACTGTATATTTCTTTGCTTTATCAAAGCCGTCAACACTGATTTCCTGACGGTCATTCCACCACTGAATTACAGGGGCAAAATGCTCAAGCTTCATTGGTTTTGTTTTTGAAAAATGCTTATAACCGTCAGGCATATCAAGGCGATAAAACCAAGTTTCCTCTGTAGGATGAGTACGGTCAAAGAACAAAATATTTGTTGTAATTGAAGTATAGGGAGAAAAAACGCTTGACGGCATACGGATAACAGTATGCAAGTTAAATTCATTCAAAAGTTTTTTCTTAATATTAATTTTTGCATTATCTGTACCGAACAAAAAACCGTCAGGCAAAATAACGGCTGCTCTGCCGTTTTTCTTTAATCTGTACATTATTACAGACATAAACAAATCTGCTGTTTCAGAGCTTGCAAGGTCTGATGGAAAATGATTTTTAACATCATTCTTTTCTGAACCGCCATATGGAGGATTCATAAGAATTACATCAAACTGGTCATCCTCGGTATAGTCGAGAACATCGTGAAGAAGCGAGTTGCCGTGGAACACCTGAGGAACATCCAAATTGTGCAAGAGCATATTTGTAATACATAGCATATAAGGAAACTGCTTTTTCTCTACACCATAGATAGAATTATCATATGATTCTTTATCGTCTGTTGTTTTAATCTGCGGTTCAAGTTCTTTGAGCCAACTTGTAAGGAAACCACCTGTACCGCAGGCGAAATCAGCCATTTTTTCGCCGATTTTAGGCTGAATCATTTTAGCCATAAAATCAGTTACAGCACGGGGAGTATAAAACTCGCCTGACGATCCTGCACTTTGAAGTTCTTTTAAGATAGACTCATATATATCGCCGAATGCGTGGCTCTCCTCATAATCGCTGAGGTCAAGTTCGTCAATTACATTCAAGACCTGACGAAGAAGAACACCGTCTTTCATATAGTTATTTGCATCGGCAAATGTTGTTTGAACGATAGCCTTTTTAATAGGCGTTGAGGCTGTTACGGGTAACTTTTTAAGAGTCGGGAACAAAGTATTATTGACGAAATCAAGGAGCGTATCCCCTGTCATTGCTTTACCTGATTTATCGTCAACAGCCCAGTTTTTCCAGCGACATTCTTCGGGAATAATGGAAGTATAGTTATCATCATCCCACTCCCAATCCTGCTCTTTTGCATCGTACACCTTTAAAAAGAGCATCCACGCAATCTGCTCGATACGCTGGGCATCTCCGTTAATACCTGCGTCATTACGCATAATATCACGAAGTCTTTTTACAAATCCCGATAAATTACTCATTATATTATCCTACCTCATAAATTTCTTTCTCAAGTTCTTTAACTGCGTTGAGATATCCTTCTTTACCGCCAAAATAGGTTGCTATTTTAGCAGGCTTGCCGAACTTCTTAAACGGGTCAAGCTGTAATATCTCTGTTTTTTCAATCTCATAAATACCTGTGTTCATATACTTATCGAGAAGAGCTTCAAGCACCTCTCTTGCTACACCACTGTATTTACTGAGAAAATCACGCTTTTTAACATTGTTTGCACGCTCACGGCGAGTAAGCGGTTTTTTATCGAAAGCAACATGGCAGATAAAATCAAAATCATCTACATCTGTCATATTCTGCTCTTCTTTCATTTGATTTAAGTCAATTCCCTGTTCTTTTAAAAGCTCGTTGATTACTTCTTTTTTCTGCTCTGATGTCCACTGACGGATGAAGTTATCAAGTGAAGCATATGTACCAAGGATATTTGACTTTGTATAATCAACAATACTTTCCTGTCGGAGCAGTTTTCCGTTTGCATCATAAACGGCAACTGTTTTTCCGAGAATATCGACCTTACATCCGTTAGCATCAACGATAGGCTTTTGCTTTTGCTTTTTCTTATCTCCGCCAGGTTCATTACCGTTTCCGTTGCCGTTTTCATCATTCCCTTTTGATTCAGGCTTTGCATTCTGGTCATAACCGTCAATCATTTCAATCGGGCCATCCCAATCAGGATCCGAAAACAGGCGGGAAACATTACGGAAATCCATAACGACAAAATGATTTTTGCCTTCTTTTTCACGCAGTCGGGTACCTCTACCTATAATCTGCTTAAACTCTGTCATTGAACTTATCATTTCATCTAAAACGATAAGTTTAGTCATTTTACAGTCTGCACCGGTTGAAAGCAACTTTGATGTTGTTGCTATAACAGGATAAGGAGAAGAGGCTGAAATAAAATATTTAAGTTTGCTTTTGCCATATGCATCTGAGCCGGTTATGCGCACTACATAATCCGGGTTTTCCTTACACATATCTGCGTTAAGATTATTAAGAGCAAATCGCATATTGTCCGCATGCTCTTCATTGGCACAGAAGACAATTGTTTTCTGCATTCGGTCAGTACTCTTTAGATATTTTGTTATCTCATTTGCAACCTCGTAAATACGGTCTTCAATAACTATATTGTAATCAAAGTCACTGTTCGTGTAGATTCTGTCTTCTATTTCGTTTCCGTATTTATCAAGCTGACCTTTACACGGTCTCCAGCCTTCACCGATGTTGGTCTTAATATTTATAACTTTAAACGGAGCAAGGAAACCGTCCTCTATTCCTTCCTTTAAGCTATATGTATAAATGGGTTCTCCAAAGTAATCAATGTTTGAAATGTATTTTGTTTCCTTCGGAGTTGCTGTCATTCCGATTTGAGTAGCTGAGGAAAAATATTCAAGGATCCTTCGCCAGTTACTGTCTTTCTTAGCTGAACCTCTGTGGCACTCATCAACGATTACCAAATCAAAGAAGTCTTTACTGAACAACTTTGCAAAACGCTCGGCAGTTTCATCGTCACTAGTTTCTTCTTCAATATCATCATTTCCGACTAGTTGCTGATAAAGTGAAAAATATACTTCATGCGAAGTTATTGTTACAGGATCATCCTTAGTGAAATTAATTTTGTGTATTGTTTTTTCAAGTGGTGAAAAATCCTGCTGGATAGACTGATCGACAAGAATATTTCTATCAGCAAGATACAATACCTTTTTCTTTAATCCGCTTTTTATCAAACGATATACAATCTGAAATGCAGTATATGTTTTTCCTGTACCAGTAGCCATAACAAGAAGAATTCTATCCTGCCCTTTGGCTATTGCCTCAACCGTTCTGTTAATAGCATTTCTTTGATAGTAACGAGGATCATATGTATTTTGACTTGAATAGTAAGGCTGTTCTACAATTTTCAACTCGTCAGGAGTGACACCCTCTCCACCGTTTGAATCAGATTCCCACCGAGCAATTAACTCGTCTGGAGACGGAAATTCGCCTAACGTCAAAAAGCGTTCTTTACCAGTAAGGAAATCATGTTCCTGAAAGCCATCGCCATTTGAACTGTATGCAAAAGGGATATCCATCATTTGGGCATAAGTCATTGCTTGCTGCAAACCAAAAGAAACGGTATGATTATTATCTTTTGCTTCAACAATAGCTATAGGCTTGTCTTTATTAAGATAAAGAACATAATCTGCTTTTTTGGGCTTTTCTCTAATTGCAAGATTACCTTTAAGATTTATTCGACCATCTGTTATTTTGGTCTCCATAGTAATTCTGTCAAGTCCCCATTTAGTCTGTATCGCAGGAGTTATAAAATGCAGTTTAACATCTTCTTCGGTCATTTCTTTTTTGTCTAAAATCACCGTAACAGCCTCCTCGCAAAATAATTTTTTTAAAAAGGTTATATACACAGTAATTATATATAAAAAGAAGATTTTAGTCAATAAAACATAAAATAAGTTGGTTTATGCAAATATTTTTTAAGTGAATATGTATAACAAAATTATTGAAGTTTATTTTTATGTACCTCGTTATTCAAAACCTATATAATACTTGAAAGATTAGAAATAAAAAGCTGGATATTGAAATTCCTTTGTGGTATATGTTTGTACTGCAAAGGAGTTGATTATTTATGTCAATACTTGAAGAGTTATGGTATGGAAATATAAATCCGAGCGATGAGAGAGATATTTCTGACGAAGAAAAGAAATTGGTTGAATTAATGGCAAGGCACCAGGAGTATCTGACATCAAAACTTAAAGATAAAGAACTTGATGATTTTAAGAAATATGTTGAATGCAGTGATGAATATACTTCCCTGGTTGAATGTCAAGCGTTTGAAATCGGGTTTAAACTTGCATTAAAAATACTTACTGAATAATAAATTATAAAAGGCTTCACTGTTATTAAGTGAAGCCTTTTAATCTAAATACTTGATTCAGCTATTTCCATTTTCAATTTCTCGCCTTCGTATTCTCCTGCTTTATATTTCTGTACTAACGGCTCAAATTTGTCTACCCAATCGTAATACTCTTTCAGGTAGCTATGCTGACTTAGTCTGCAACGAGAATAATAAGTTTGAAGTCTGTGTTTTGTTGAATAATACAATTTTAATATCGGGTCGCCGTCAATAGAGTCCTTGAACGCACTCCTTGCTCCAAGAACCTTACAAGACTTTCCGTTTTGAGTTATCCTATCGCAGTATAGGGTAACTTTTTTTGTTTTAGGAACAAAATATTTATCACAATATTTGCATTGAGCAATCATAGGGTTTGAGTTTATATATGCTTGAAGTACTGCAAAATAATAATCTTCGATAGAATTAATTAAATAAATATTTTTATAATTACTGTTACTGTAACAGCTCTTTATTTGGACATTGAATTCTATGTTGCCTTTATACATAGGAACTTTCTTTCTGTCTTCATTGACAAGTTCATCATAACAAAGGTCTGTAATAACAGAGTTTATATACTGCTGCATGTAAACTGCTGTTTCAAGCTGATACCATATCTCCTGCATAGCATCATCATTAACTGTATGATACACCTCTTCAAGCTGCTGAATGTCAAGATAAATAATTGCAGAAACAGGCTTTGAGTATTTTTCAATTTCTTTAACTACCCTTTTTGCTTTCACAAAAAATTGACGATAAGCTAAATTATCGTTATTCTCTATTGCCTTTGTATAGAAATTTGAAAGCTGACTCCAACAGCCACTCATAAAAGAAAAGTTATATTCAAGCAGTAGCATAATTTCATCATAAATATTATTAGAATAGCTACACTTATGAAGTCCGTCTTTATCTTCCACAAAATAGTCGAGATTTAATTTATTATCTTTTGAGATAGTTAGTTTAGAAGGTTCCATTAAATCCGGTAACAACATCTTTTCCACTATTCTCTTCCCTCCTTGTGATAATCAATCTTTTCAATTTTTGCCGAGATTGATTTGCCACACAGCAATATTGAGACACATATATTCCGCCTGTTACAATAATATCACAGAGGGATAAATTTGTTAATAGCAGGTATCATTTTATCCTATAAATTTTCAGGAAAGGAGGCACACAATGCAGATTAAGAATAATGTTTACGCTAACAGTTTCTTTTTGCCTAATGATATTTTTGATTATCATTTAAGCCATAGAAATTTTAAGGTATACAGTTACCTTCGTAAATGCAGTGACAAACATCATCAATGCTGGCCGTCAAGAAAAGACATAGCTAAAAAGTGTGGTATCAAATCAACAACTACTGTTGATACTGCATTAAAAGAATTAATTGAAGACGGCTTGATAATAAAGACTGCGAGATATTCTGCTGACGGAGTTACTCGTGAAAGTAACATATACACACTGATTGAAATTTGAGCCACCCCCGTTGGTTATATTGGTCAGTAACAACTAAAAAGCCCTTCTGACGAGAAAAGAAAAAGAACACAAAAGTAATCAAGGCAAAATTAAAACGCCTTGTGTGGCGTTTGTGGAGGTGAGAACGAACATATGAAAGCAATTACTGAAAGTGATTCTGTGTTGTTGTTACAGTTGTAAACACTCTCCTTTAGGAGAGTCCAAGCATAGCGCATCGGGCGCATCTTTTCGGCTCCTTTGCCGAAAAGTGGTTGCCTGAAGGCAAAACAAA
>ENA-OPSS01000176-OPSS01000176.1-human-gut-metagenome-genome-assembly--contig:-NODE-176-length-9444-cov-1.804026_pt1 | contig 9444 bp, 11 predicted proteins | sample MGYA00241461_ERZ501914 | MGnify/ENA primary metagenome ERZ501914 (study PRJEB25962, sample SAMEA2042401) | human gut metagenome | biome: human gut; feature: human-associated habitat; material: faeces...
ACGGGAAAAGCCACTAAGACGATATATGATTCAAATGTAATCAGCACTGATGATTTTATTGATCGCGGCTTGGACGCGTATGCTAATGTTCCTGAATCTGTAAGTGGAGGACCTGTTACTGCACTTGATAATTCTGGAAAAGCATGGAATTTTTATATTAGAGATAATAAGCTTATTACCATGTATCCATCGGTTTAAATAGAAGGAGCTTTTTATGAATTTACTTGTAAATACAAAGAGTTGCTTTTTGACCGGATGGTATGAGGTAAGAAGTAACAATCCCTTCGGCGGTACTAACCGCATCAGGTTCACAGGGTATAATCTCAGCCCGTCCGCTGTTTACGTGGGGCACCCCTTTGTTTTACGATGGCAAAGATATGGGAAAGAAATGAATAATGCTACAACAGACTGCTTTATTTTTTGTGGAAGAATGTTTTTTTATGATTATCTTGCATTATGCTTGTTTATTCTTGTAAAAGGATGAATGCATATCTGCTGTATCTTTGCATCTTAAAGCAGATTGCCCCGCTCCCTGAATGAATAGGGTGCGAGGCAGCTTTATTATGATGTATAGTTAAGGGTTCTTTTATAGACGTTTTTCTACTACATCCCAGTCAATGATTTCCCATAACTTGTTCACATGATCTGCACGGCGGTTCTGGTAATCCAAATAGTAAGCATGTTCCCATACATCGAAACCCAGCAATGGTTTCAGGCCTGCACGCCACGGGTTGCTTCCATTTGGCTCTTTGGTGATATGTAGTTTTCCTTGCTTGTCTATAGAAAGCCAAGCCCAGCCCGAACCAAACAGTCCTGTGGAAGCGGCGTTGAATTCTTTCTTGAAGTTTTCAAAGCTTCCGAAGTCCCGGTTGATGGCTTCTGCCAATTTGCCGGACGGTTCATGCTTGTTGGGTTTGGGGGTGAACTGAAGGAAATATAATGTATGGTTCAATACTTGTCCGGCGTTGTTGAATATCGCTCCGTCGGGAGCTGATGCAACAATTTCCTCTACGGTCTTTCCTTCAAATTCTGTACTCGGAACCAAAGAGTTCAAATTGTTTACGTATGTTTGTAAGTGCTTGCCATAATGGTAGTCTATAGTAGCCTGACTGATTACAGGTTCGAGTCCGTTGTTTGCATACGGGAGTTTGGGCATTTCGTAAGTCATAACTAATGAAATTAAAGTGGTTAATAATATATTCATTTTTAGTCGAGGTTTTAATTAAACTTCTATCATAATATATTTTTTTAACAAAATAAATATTTCATTATTTTTTATAACGATTTATCATTTCAATCATACGGTCATACTCTTTATTCAAAAGTTCATCGATAAAGTTTTCAAAAGGAACGGAATTTTTGTTTACTTTAAATTCTTCTAATAAATCAAAATATTCAAGGCGACGTTTTGCTGGAATACTGATAGGTACAAAGCCATCCTTTATTAAAAAGAAGTCTAACATAAGTCTTGCAAGACGACCGTTACCATCTAAAAAAGGATGAATTTTAGCAAGTTGTAAATGAGCATAAGCAGCATTTTCAATTGGAGATTTATCAGTATGATTGACATCATAAAAATACTTTTTCATACGATCATAGACTTTAACATAATCACATGGTGTATGCATAGATCCTTTTATTTGAATATTTACATTTCGGTATAATCCCCCACTATCCAAAATGCCATTTGTAAGTTCTGCATGCAAATCTTTTAAAAATTCTTCTGTTAACTTTTTATCTTTATTTTCATTCAAAAACTTTAGCATCATATTGTATGCTTTATAATGATTGTAAACACTTCTTTTTAATGTTTCATCAACTCTAACATGATAGCCCCGAATAATAGATACCACTTCTTCTAAAGAAGCTCTTTTACCACTTTCCATTCCAACCGAATTTCTTGTTAAAACACATACAAAGTTAAAATCAAATAGGTTTTTTTCTTCCTCAGGCACAAAATGCAAATTTTCTAAAACATAATCTTTTTTTTCTTGTAAATTCATAGTTTTGTTCCTCCTGTTACAATAATAGTATATCACATTTTAAAAAAAATGAAAGCGATATCATAATTTTTTTATTACTCTTTAGGAATCCTATTTATAATTTCTTCTAATTCCTCAACATCAATGAATCCTTGATGTGATTCATAAATGTTGCTATGATAAATAAATAAAATTGTTGGTGCAGTTCTTACTTTATAAATATTTGCAATATCTTTAAATTCATCCGCATTTACTTGTAGAACAAAAACCTCCGGATGATTTTCCTCAAATTCCTCAAGTGCCATAGCAACCATTTTGCAAGTGGGGCACCAAGCAGTATAAAATTCTAAAATAATTACTTTATTTTTTTCTAAAATTAAATTTATATTACTATTTTCAATATTTTTTAAATCCATCTTTTTATTTAAGTGTAATTACAGTTACACCAAATCCTCCTTCATTTTCGCCCCCATAACGGTAAGAAGCAATATTTTTATTGTTTTTTAAAAATTTTTGTACTAATTCTCTTATGACTCCTGTCCCATATCCATGAATGATAGTCGCTTGTTTTAATCCAACCACAACTAAATCATCAATATATTTATCCAAGGCTTCTTTCGCATCTTCATATCGCTTTCCCCTTAAATCAAGAGTCATTGAAATCGTTGCCTTAGATTTACGGAATGAAAAATTGATTTCTTTTGGCTGTTGATTGGTAATTGTTTTCACTTTTGTCAATTCTTTTTTAGCCAATTTTACACTCATATTTCCAATGGATACTTCATATTGATTGTCCTTCAAAATCCTTGAAATAGTACCATATTGATCATATGATGTAATATAAACATCATCCCCTACTTCTAAATTACTATTATCAGTATTTTGCATCTCCCTTTCTTTAACAATATCTCGATCCAAATTATTTACTTGATGTCTCACATCAATAATTTCATGAAGCTTAACCTGATCATTTTTTAATTTTTTAGCTTCTTCAATAATTTGTAACGCATCATTTTTAATTGTCATCACAAATTCATCGGCTTCTGCTTGCGCCTTTTTATACAGAATTTGTTTTTCTTTTTCAAATTTTTTCACTTTGGCATCATATTCTTGTTTGATTTGATACGTATCTTCTTTTAATCTTTCATATTCTAAAGTCTGTTCTTCTAATTGTTTAGCTTTCTTTTCCAATTTTAAAACCAATTGGCGAACAATATCATCAGAAGTAACCGCCATTTTTTTAGCATCATTGATGATTTCTTCTTTTAACCCCAATCGTTTTGCAATATTAAAGGCATTGCTGGAACCGCTAATTCCAAGTTTTAATTCATAAGTGGGCGATAAAGTATGTTGATCAAATTCCATAGATGCATTTATCACATAGGGATTTTCAAATCCAAAAGTTTTTAAATCAGAATAATGCGTAGTTGTGATAAAACTAACCTTTTCTTTAATTAAATAGTTTAAAATCGCTTTGGCAAGATTGGAACCTTCAATTGGATCCGTACCAGAACCAATTTCATCAAACAAAACCAGCGATTTGGGCGTAATATTGTTAATAATCTCAGTGATATTCGTCATATGTGAAGAAAAAGTAGAGAGATTGCTCTCAATACTTTGATCATCTCCGATATCACAAAAAATTTGATCAAAAATCATTATATCGCTTTTTTCATCAGCGGGTATCAATAATCCATATTTAATCATTGTACATAAAAGTCCTACAGTCTTTAACAACACTGTTTTTCCACCCGTATTTGGACCAGTGATAATAATTCCTAAATACCCATCACCAAAAGATACAGTATTGGGAATGACTTTTTTAACTTTTAATAATGGGTGCCTCGCTTTTATTAAATTTAAACGACCTTGATGATTTAACTTTGGCCTATAACCATCATAACTTTTTGCCAACATTCCTTTTGCAAAAATAAAATCAATCTCTTTGATAAGATGAAAATTTTCCTGTAACAATGGTTGTTCTAATAATAAAATTTGAGATAATTCCTTTAAAATACGATGAATTTCGGCTTTTTCTTCTTCTTGAAGTTTTGCTTTATCACTCATCATCTGACTCACAATGAATGGTTCAATAAAAATGGTTTGCATACTTGCACTTGTATCATGAATAATCCCTTTTATATGATTTTTGTATTCACTTTTGACCGCAAGACAATACCGATCATCACGCAGAACTATACTTGTTTGTGAAAGTTTTGCTGCTTCTTTAGCAACGATTTCTTGAAGTTTTTGCTTTAAATTTAATTCTATTTGAACTAATTTTTTCCTAAGAGATTTTAGTTTAGGACTTGCATTATCTTCTACATTGCCTTCCTCATCAAGAGTTTTCAACAACATTTGTTCAATACTTTCATTTAAATACAGTTTTGATGTTATCATCTGGAAATATTGAGATTCAATTTGATCTTTTTTTAAATGATTAGCAAATTTAACATTCGCTCTAATGGTTTCATATAGTTTAACCGTTTCATATAGTTCCTTACCAGAAAGAATGGCACCTTTGGAAAGCAACAATAAAATTTTATCATAATCACAACTCATATAAAGTGGTGCACGCATACTTCGCTGAATAATTCTTAAAGCCTCTTGTGTTTTTGTCAATTCCTCCTCAAGCATATTTATATTAGATGAAGGCTTCAAAGAAGAAATTTGAGTTTTAACAGCAGGTAAAATAGCAAATTCACTTAATTTATCTAGTATTAATGAGAATTCTAATTTATTAATTGATTTTTCTTGAAAATTCATAAGAAATCTCCTTTTTTTAATAATTTATCAAATTGTAACACTTTTTTTTTATTTATGGTAAAATAAGTGTGGAGGTTGGTATAAAATGAATACACAAACCAATAATACTCATAAAATAAAAGCGACGTCTACTCAACTAAACGAAATGCTAGAATATTATCAAGGTTATCTTACATATAACTCTAGTAATTATATTATTGCTAGAGCCAAATTGACCAACGCAACCATTACTTTTTATCGAACAAATGTCGTTTTATTTCAAGGAACTAATGAAGTTCAAGAATATAATTATTGGGCTCAAAAATATGGCCTAGAAATTGAAAATATTCAAAAAAATGTTACATTATTCACATCTGTCAGTCATTGGAAGTGACGAGGTAGGTACAGGTGATTATTTTGGTCCTATCGTTGTTTGTGCAACTTTTGTTACAAAAGAAACATCTGAACAATTGCGTCATCTTGGTGTAAAAGATTCAAAATTGCTAACAGATAAACAAATGATTCCAATGGCTCTAAAAATCGCTAATTTGATCCCTTACTCAATTGTATACTTAGAACCAATTCGTCTAAATGCTTTAACTAAAAACAAAGATAATCTTAATTTTGTTAAGGCTTACCTACATAATAAGGTTATAAATAGTATACTAAAAAAGATTGGTGATGTAAAGTGTGACGCTATTTTAGTTGATGAATTTACACCTAAAGAAAAATACTTAGAATACCTTAAAGAAACACCAAATGTAATCAGCAATATCACTTTAATCAAGCATGGAGAAAAAGCCCATATGAGTATTGCTGCAGCATCAATCCTTGCAAGAGTAGCATTTTTACGTGAATTAGCTAAACTTTCTAAAAAATATGATTTGGAATTGTTAAAAGGAGCAGGTCCTGAAGTTGATCGAAATGCGATTAATTTTGTAAAATCTTTTGGATGGGACGAATTAAAAAAAATTGCCAAACTAAAATTTGCTAATACTGAACGAATAAAACAATACTTTTTAACAAATCCTATGCCTAAATCAAGACAAGGAAATTTCTATAATGAACAATAAATCCATTTGTAATATAGGTAATCTTTAGTCAGCATAAAAACAACTAATAAAAACCCTATTTGGCTTTTAACCAAATAGGGTTTTTATTTTTAAGTATCTATTTTTATGTTCTAGATATTTGGATTCAATAAATTCTTTGCAACTTTTGGTCTATCTGCATATTTTATTTTTCTTTTATAATTCCATAAAAAATGTAGACACGTTATTCACTGATATGTATCCGTTTTTGTGTCTACATTTATTTTATCCTTTCGACTTTTGGTCTATGCTTTTCAATTCTTCTATTTTATCATAAAATTCTTGAGGAATATCACTATTAAATTCCATTAATTGATTGGTTCTTGGATGTATAAAACCCAGTGTTTTAGCATGTAAATATTGACCAAAATCACTAGTTTGCTTTTTGATACCATATAAAGGATCATTTAATACAGGATGACCAATATATGCCATGTGTACTCTAATCTGATGTGTACGCCCAGTTTCTAATTCTAACTCTATTAGTGTTGCATCACGATAACGATCTAGTACTTTAAAATGGGTTACTGCCTCTTTTCCCCCTTCTACTACTGCCATTTTTTGTCTATTGTTAGGATCTCGTCCAATTGGAGCAGTAATTTTTCCTAAATTATGATTAATATTACCAATAACAATAGCAATATATTTTCGCTTTGTAGTTTTATTACGTAATTGTTCACTTAGTACTTTATGCGTAAAATTATTTTTAGAAACGACCAATAATCCCGATGTATCTTTGTCAATTCTATGAACAATACCACTTCTTGCTTGACCTCCAATATCAGAAAGCATTTTACAATGAAATAATAATGCATTTACCAAAGTATTGTGTGAGTGACCAGGAGCTGGATGAACAACCATTCCACTTGGCTTATTTACTACTAATAAGTCATTATCTTCATAGACAATATCAAGCGGTATCTCTTCGGGAATAATATCTACAATTTCTGCTTCTTTTGTTAGTACATATATCAGATCATCATTCACAACTTTATAACTAGGTTTAACAATTTTTGAATTGACTAAAATGAGAGATTCATCGAAATAACCTTTGATTTCACTTCGTGATAAATCTTCACAAACCTCAGATAAATACTTATCAACCCTAATACTTTCTACTTCTTCATCTAAAATGCTTACATCTACAATATATTCATCTCTAATCATTTTTCTCACCAACTTGTTCGGCTATTTCATTTTGATTTTCAACTTTCTTTTCTTTTTTTAAATGAAGTGAATCCATAAAAAGAATACTAATCATCAATAAAATCGTACCAACTACTAAGAAAGAATCTGCAAGATTAAAAATGGGAAAATCCATAAATCCCAATTCAATAAAATCAACAACACCTTCCATACGGAAAAAGCGATCAATCATGTTGCCAATCGTACCACCTAAAATAAAAACAATTGCAATACTATAAAGTGGCTTTTTTTTAAGATTAAAATCTTTCATAAAATAGAAAATAACAAAACTGGCAATTAAACTAATAATGGCAAGAATATCCGTATGCCCAGAACACATACTCCAAGCAGCTCCCTTATTATAGGCTAAACGCCAATGCAAAACATTTTTAATAAAAACAGTTGATTCTATTTCTGAAAGATGATTGATTGCAATTAACTTAGTAAGTTGATCAAAAAAGACAATGCATCCTACTATCAAAAGACCTACTCCAAAAGGTCCTAATAATTCTTTTACAAAAATATTTAAATATTCTTTTTTAGGAAGCGTTTTATTCTCATAATTATTTAATAACTTGGTATAAATAACATTAGAAAAAGCAATAATTACAATAAAAATAATCATCAATATCAAAATAGTAAGCCAAAAACCTAAAGTTAAATAAGAATATTGCATGAAAAGAATGATGGCTAAGATAAAAAATGGTACAAAAATTAATAATGTAATTAAAATTGACCATATACTTGCCTTAAAAAGTGAAGTTTTTGCCAATTGTTTCAACTTATCAAATATTTTTTTCATCGTTCCTCCTTTTAATTATTTTCCAAATAATTAATAATATCATTTAAAGAACTCACAATAACTAATTTCATTTTAGGATTTTTCAAATTTTGGTATGAAGAAAGAGCCTCAAGATAGTTAGATTCTTTCGTATATATTTCTTCTTCAAGAGAGGAAACAGGAACAAAGAAAATATCAGCATTAGCTAAATGAGCAGCTATAACTTTTTGATAAATTCCTCCTATTGGCCCAGCATTACCATACACATCAACAGTACCAGTTCCTACAATTCTTAGTCCATTCGTAAGAGTATTGCTCTTCAAACTATCATAGACATACAGTGCTTCCATCAAACCACCACTTGGACCAATTGAACTACCATATTGCCATGAATAACTTGGAATAGTTTGATTCTTAGTTGGTACTACATACTCATATGTCGCAATTCCTAAACTAGCAATTTTTTTATTTTCCTTATTATAATAATATTCCGTACTAATTTCAAATTCTAATTTTTGGTTTCTTCTACTTGACGTAGGACAGTAATCTGATATTTTTTATCTTTTTCAAAAAGTAAATTTTCAGTGGCTACTTCAAATTCATTATTACCAGTCAATCCTTTTAACTCTTTTCCTTCAAATTTAGTAATAATATCACCAACTTGTAATTCTTCTGAAGCATAGGAATAAAGGGTATGAATAATATAACCTTTAAATGAACTCTCATCTACAATTTCTTGATAACCTGCTGCTTGATAGCCTGAAATAATGGCATTGTAAATACTAACTCGTTTTTGAATTACACCTGATGAATATATTTGATTGGTATCTGTTACTTGATACTCATACGTTTTTTCAACTTGAGCATTTTTATGAATTAAACCTAACAAGTAATTTAATAGACTAACCTTTGAATAAGAATAAACCGAAACCGTATTCACATTACAAATATCACTATTACCAATGGTGATTTCACTTGATACTTTAGAAATCACTGCTGGGGTTGTAATATCATAATTGACTTTAATTATGGATGAAAGAACAATAAATAAATATGGAATAGCAAGAATAATTAATAATTTTCGATATTCTTTAATTAATTTTTTCATTCATTTTCAATCCTTATATTCATATTTTTCATTTTTCGATACTTTAATCCAGCACTATCAGCCATTTTTTTAGAAGCTAAATCCGACGGAGTACCACTATATTTATCCGACAAATATACGATTTCTTTAATTCCACTTTGAATAATCAATTTCATGCATTCATGACAAGGAAAAAGACTTACATAAAGAGTAGCACCTTCTAAACTACTAGTAGAATTTAAGATTGCATTGGGTTCTGCATGCACAACATATGGATATTTGGTATTTAAAAAATCACCATCTCGCTCCCAAGGATATACATCATCATTACATCCATAGGGAAAACCATTATAACCAATTCCTACAATACGTTTATTTTCATTAACAATACAAGCCCCAACTTTAGTATTTGGATCTTTACTTCGATGTGCTGAGAGTAAAGCTACCCCCATAAAATATTCATCCCAAGAAATATAATCCGTACTCTTCATTTTTTACCTCCTATTTATTATAGTTTATATTTAATTCCTTTAACTGTTTGGCAGAAACTGGCGTTGGAGCATCACTCATTGG
>ENA-OPSS01000182-OPSS01000182.1-human-gut-metagenome-genome-assembly--contig:-NODE-182-length-9170-cov-1.726385_pt1 | contig 9170 bp, 7 predicted proteins | sample MGYA00241461_ERZ501914 | MGnify/ENA primary metagenome ERZ501914 (study PRJEB25962, sample SAMEA2042401) | human gut metagenome | biome: human gut; feature: human-associated habitat; material: faeces...
CGCTTTGAATCTATCGTTAATGACAGGTATGATTTCTTTGACAGGCACAAACTCAAAGCGGATTTTCTGGAATACTACCGCAAGCAGCTTCGCAAGCATGACCAAAAGTGGGAATTTGTGTACCACCATTTCTACAACTTCGTTCATGGCAAATGTACTTTTGAAGAAATTGATATTGACCTTTGTAATAAGTTTCGTGAGTATCTGCTAAATGCCAAGCAACTCAGGCGTGACGGTCGCATTTCAAAGAACTCTGCTTCCGGCTATTGGTCAACATTCAGGGGACTTTTGAAAATCCTTTATCGCAATCGGCTAATCAAGACCAATATCAATGACTTTTTGGATAAAATCGAAACAGAAGATACTCCAAAAGAGTATCTAAGTGTGGAAGAACTATACAAATTGGCAGAAACACCTTGCAAAAAGCCAATTCTGAAGACAGCAGCATTGTTCTCATGTTTGACCAGTCTCAGAATCAGCGATATACAATCGTTACAATGGCATGAAATCGTTGACTTTGCAGCCGGAGGAAAATGTGTCCACACAATTACCCAAAAGACCAAGACGGAAGACATCATTCCTATCAGTGACGAAGCCCTGCAATTAATCGGCTATTCTCCGGAAAAAACCGGATTAGTATTTAAAGGATTGAAACGAAGTTGGACACAGCAACCCATGAAAGAGTGGATTCGCGAAGCCGGTATTACCAAGAATATCACTTTCCACTCCTACCGAAGAACATACGCAACACTTCAAGGAGCAGCCGGCACAGACATACGTACCATTCAAAGTAACATGGCACATAAAAGTATTACCACGACACAACGATACATGAAAGTTGTGGACAGCAACAAGCGTGAAGCCAGCAACAGAATCTCTTTAATCCGCAAGTAAGAATTAAGGTACAAATAATCTCGTTTTTATCGCTCAGAGTATGATATTTTGCATAAAATCATTCTCTGAGCATATTTTTTTCTTAAATTCTGAACGATTATCCATCGCAAACTGCAACTATTTGGAAATCTGCATATAAATTTGTCTTATTGTAAAACTCAAACAGTATCAGTTTATGACGAATAGTATTAAAATCTCTCCTCAAAGAACCAGTTTCATACTTTCAGTAAGTGTCATCTTTTACTGGGCAACAGACTCCTATTTATATCTTAATTGCCATATCAACCTGATGGAATATTCCACTCCAGTTATTCTATATATTACGGCAATGATACTCGCCTGTGGAGTACTTAAGCATTTCTTCTTCCGATTCATTACAAAGAATGAATTGAGTTTGTCTTTTGGCAAGCAAGTAAAACCTCTTCCTGTTGAACTAACTGAACAAATTAAGGAGATTGAACCGGAGTGTCCAAACGACAAGGACATAAATCCGATAAATTTAGTTGCAGAAAGTGTTGTAACACAAGATTATATGGATAATTATGAAGTACGTGTGGCTGAAATTGAACGTAAAAAAGCCGAAAGGCAGGCGGACATTAAGCGTGTCATTCATGAATATACCACATTTGTAATGACGGAATTTCTCTCAAAAGAAGATCTTGAAATTATGCATGAAAACATAGAGTATTTTGCGCACGGACAGTCTGATTTATACAAGCCAATCCGTTCAAAAGTAGATAATTCCCTCCGTTCTATCGACCTAATGCATTTCGTATGGAATATCGGGGAGAGATTGAGCATTTCTCTTATAGACAGAGCAACATTCATACATACGATATTCCCACATGAACTAAAAGATGCTTCGATTAAATATCTGGCTAAAAATCTTCGGATAAAAGGAATTTGCAAAATAGCCCTTGATATTCCTAAAACCGGAGATTATCACTTCAAATGTATGAAGAATGACCCTGAATCGGACTTAGATTCAACCAATTAGGATTATTCAACGCAGATAGAAATATTATTGCTTTCTGAGGTTTGTCAGCGTTACATCATTGTGTTGGTTTGCAGCATGTTAAACAAAACAATGTTATATCATGCAAAGAAACAAATTAACCTTCAATGACCTACCGAAAGTGGTAGGCGAACTATGCGAGAGAATCTCAAGTATGGAAAACCTGCTGACAGAAAAACTTCATCAGCAGCATAACGAGGTAAAAAAGGACACTCATGTGCCTATGACCGTCGATGAAGTCTGCGAGTATCTGGGTATCTCAAAATCATCCTTTTATTACAAAGCCAAACATGGAGGTATTCCAATCATTAAACAAGGCAAGCACCTGTTTGTCTATCGTGATGAATTGGACAAATGGTTGGAAAGCGGCAGAAAAGGAGAATCGCCTATAAGCATAGAGGAAGAACACGCCCGAATGCTTGCAACTACACGTCGCAAAGCCAATCCTAAAAGCTGGTGAGTATGGAAACGGTAGCACCCATTGAAGATCTTGCTCAGGTCGCTACAAGATGGCAAGATACAATGCTCAGCTTGGAAAGGGAATACGAACAGGAGCCGGAAGTTCTGAAAATAGGCGAAGTGGCTATCGGGACATTGGGAAATTTCAGTGCATCTATAGGCAAGGCTAAAAGCAAAAAGACTTTCAATGTGTCGGCTATGGTGGCAGCAGCTTTGTCAGGGAAGGAAGTTCTTAACTACACAACGGACTTCCCTGAAGGAAAGAATCGCATTCTTTACATCGACACAGAACAAAGTCAAAACCATTGTATGATTGTGATGCATCGTATCATGAAACTGGCAGAGTTGCCGACTAATGAGGATTGCGACCGTTTCTATTTTCTCGCACTACGCAAGTTCAACCCCAAGGAGCGTTTGGCTATCATAGATGATGCAATCAGTCAGATTGAGGGTCTCGGTTTCGTGGTGATTGACGGAATCCGCGACTTGGTCTATGACATTAATTCTCCGAGCGAAGCCACGTGCGTAATCTCCAAACTCATGCAGTGGACTGACGAATACCAGATTCATCTTCACACCATCCTTCATCAGAACAAAAGCGATGAAAATGCCCGTGGACACATTGGCACGGAAATCAACAACAAGGCTGAGACTGTCATCCGAATCGAAAAAGACAAGGACGACAACAACATCAGCAAAGTGGAAAGTGTGCATACCCGTTCCAAAGACTTTCTGCCATTCGCCTTCTGCATCAATGACCAATCACTTCCCGAACTTCTGCCGGGCTATGTGCCGACCAAGAAAAGCGCAGGTCGTCCCAAACAGGAACCCTTCTCCCCTTATAGGGACATCCACGAAACAATCCATCGCAAGGCTCTCGAACTGGCTTTTGAGGGAAGAGAAACTATTTCGGGATATAAGGCTTTGGAAGAAGAACTGACCACAGCCTACGAACTGGCAGGAACGAAATTTAATCACAACAAGATTGTGAAGATAATTAAGTTTCTCACGAACAAACGGATGGTGATTCAGGAAAGCCGTGGCATTTATCGGTTCATGCCGGATTACCATTATTGACTCTCCACTTGACTTTATTCTAAAAGTGTCCATTCGTATATAAGTCAAAGTCTAAGTGCAACGACAGGTTTCATGATAAATCACGAAATCGGTCGTTGCCGTTTTAATTGCCAATGGTATTGTGGCTAATTCTCTTTGGATTGGTTGTGGCAATCCGTTTGGAATAATTGTACATCTTTTGCCATTTGCGGATATTTATGCCTGTACTATTGGGGTTATGACAAAACAACAATCTTCATATTGGCATATCAAATAACACATTACCAGCTAAATAATTTCTACTTTCGCTGTTTTTCAATATTAGCACCTGTTATATTTCGGCAAATCTGCTGGAACAATCCTTATCCAAGCATCGGCAAATGGCATTCAAAATGCCAAAGTGATTTCAATCCTTTGTTCACTTTCTCTGTTGGCAGAATGTTCAGATACAATTTGAAGTTCTGAATCGGCACTACTGTAACACCAAATGTGACATTAATGCCATTTAAGTTGCCATATAAATACACATTTATACGACAATTATTCTCTCTTAATCGTCTTTGACAGTCAATCAAAGCCATAAATATCAAACATTTTACTTCAAAGCACGTCTTTTTTAAGCCATGGGCTTGCCCGTTGTACAGACATTATCTTGTATGGGGAGCCTAATACCCAAGCGACCAATAGGTCGTTTGAGAATGCCAATTTTCCAGCAAACTGATTGGATGAAAAATAGCGTTATTTAAGCACTTTTTCTTTTCGCCAGCCTCTTCCTCGTCTTTCTCGACAAAAAGCGAAATTTGCACACTTAATTGCGCCCTGGGCTTCCCCATTATACGACCTCTATTGAGTTACCCTAACTCAATACTCCAAGCGATAAATCGCTCGTGAGAAGTTGCCAATCCTAGGCAAAGCAGGATATGACTTTATTGCGATTATAGAATACCTTAACTCTCCACGCAATCATGTTTTGGATGGGATTGTAATACCCTTGTAGCCTCTGTTTGGCAATTACCACAGACAAGCGTATTTCAGTAGTGCTTTTACGAACTCTTTTATGAACCCTACTGGTTCTTTTATGAACTCTTATGTGAACTCTTTTCTTGCTTTTAAGTGGTATCCTGGAGTAACGTCGGCCACCATAAATGCAGATACTAGATGATGAACACAGAACTATTGTCCGAACGCTTACCAATTTAACGACATGAATCTGCCATATCCCAAAGGCGATTTTGCCAACCTCAAAATGACATTATAATTATTCAATATTCGATGCAGGAAGACTATTATCTTCAAATCTATCAAAGTCAGATTGGAAAAGACGGTCTTGAATAATCCTGTACTTTTCAAACTCAGATTCAGCAAACTCTTTGGCATATTCGGTAGAAACTTTTCCGCTATCCTACAATATCAGGCCATCAAATAAATTAATGAATTTATCTATTCGCTTTGCCCAATCTTCCATTGTCATAGGTATATGACGCATAGCCATACTTTCTGCCATATCAAGCGAAGCATTGACTATCCTGCCCATTTCTTCCAATTCTTTTTCTCGCAAATAGTTCTTTGCTACAGACACGTCAGTTTTGACAATTTTTCCATTCGGAGCATTCTCCCATGTGGTCAATCCCATGTGTTCTTTATCTGAATTGGCCCGTTCTACAATCAGTTCCGCAGCGGTATGTCCATGCACAGCATAGTGCATTTTGTTCTGTACCTTCTTGAAGAAAAGACGGGTTGTCGGAGCATCCTTATTATAGTCTATTGCCGTAGCATAGATATCCGTGAGCTTCTGATAAAAACGACGCTCACTCAGCCTTATCTCCCTTATTTCGGCCAGCAAATGTTCAAAGTAATCCACACCCAAGAAAGCCCCGTTTTCCATTCGTTTCTGATCAACCACATATCCACGGATGGCAAACTGGCGGAGTACGAAAGTACACCACTGTCGGAACTGAGTGGCACGAACAGAATTAACTCTATATCCAACACTGATAATGGCATCAAGATTATAGAACATTGTTTGATAATTCTTCCCGTCTGCGGCAGGTGGCGAGTTTTTCTCGGTAACTGAATCTTTGACAAGTTCACCTGATGCGAATATATTTTTTAAGTGCAGTCCAATATTGTCAGTTGAGCAATCAAAAAGCTGCGCCATCGCCTTTTGCGTTGCCCAAATGGTTTCATTCTTATACATCACCTGAATTCCATCCCCTTTACCTTTAAGCATGAAGATAAGAAACTCTGCTGTACTATTTCGTATTTCTATATTCTTTGACATATCCTAACCCTATGTGCTTACCTGTTCTATACTCAAACAGTTATTCAGAATTTCCGAACAACTGAATTAAGACTATCCACCCTCAAAATATACTTATATTTTGTAAAATCCATACTTATGCTCTCTATCCATGAATGCATTTTTACCTCCTTCCAAAATATCACACACATGCTCTCGTACCCCACACCTATCTAATATCGGCATTGTTTCATCATTTATTCTGTCTTTGCTATTTTCAAGACTTCCGCACAAATACTGAAACTTAATTCCATTATCATTAGGTGAATTCTTACCATTTTGGTTTGCAATTATGACTTCTTCGGAATCCGCACCAACAACAATGTTTGGGTTATGGGTAACAAGAATTATCTGTCTTTCCTTTTTCTTTTTGCGAATGTATTTGACGAGATCAGTATATATTGCGCGGTTGTCAAGATTGTCTTCTGGTTGATCAATAAGTATAGGGCTCCTCTTATCACTGAAGTCGAGCAAAAGTTTTAATACAACAAAAGAACGCTTGCCTGGAGACATATCTTTTAAGTTATCTCCATCATATTCGACATTTAGACTAAGACCAAACCAATTTTCAGATAAAATTCTAGACATGAAAGATTGAGCATCATAACCAGCTTTAAATGGAATCTCATTACGCAAGGCTTTATTCAAAATATTTCTTAAACATTCTTCAATGTCTGCTTTAGTTCGTTTATTGAATCCTTTCACAATAGGTGAACGCACTCTATCATCTTTCACTGTAAGTGATGACGTTAACATAGAATATCATGAAGGTAAAATTATGCATATATCTTTGTCAGAATTACTGCCTGAGTATAAAGATACTGGAGTTATAGGTCAAATTAAACAAAGTTTAGCTATTTTTCCTGAAACTCAGTTATCACGTCTATTAGTTATATCGCCAATGAGTACAGGAGACATTGCTAATAAAATAAACAACACAAACGGTTATACACCTTTGTCTTATCTATTTGCCATTTATCGAGCAAGAAAGGTCTATAATCATTATAATGGATATGTTCCTTCCATAGATTTAACTACTGTTCAAGAATCTTGGATACATAAATTATTGGATATACTATATAGCCAAAAAATCGAGTTGTATAACGATTCTTTCGGCTATCGTTTATCCCCGTATTTCTCTACTTATTTCAATAGTAAGTATGTACTTCCTAAAGAGCAAGTTTTACCATTTATTGAAAGCTGGGCAATCGATGATGATAAGCGTTCTTATCTTATTAGCCTTGGTGTAAAAACAGACCGTTCTAAGCTTATACAGTTTCGAAAAAATATAATTGAAGATACTGAAATTAGCTCTTCTGATGTTGAAGCCCAAAAAGATAGCATACCGTCCACCATCGAACTATTTAAGAACATGGCAGTTCTTCCATTTACAGGGGCCAATCAAATTCAAACAATGAAGATGATGGAACTTTTCAATAAATATATACGTACAGATATTGATAGTAATGAACTGTTATCAAACTCTGTAGAATATGACCTAAAAGAGTATGTTACATGGAAAAATGACAAAACTATTTCTATATACTTGTATGCAGGAGAAATGCCTCGCAAACTAATTAAGACTAATTTGGACAATTTGCTTCTTTGCAAATTCAATGAAGGGGACTATTTCTATTATTCACCCTCAAACATGCTATTCATCAATAGATCATGCGAGGTTCGAGACATTTTGTATTCCATAGCCTCTGATAAAAATATTCCTTTTAGTTCTTCTGATTGGCAGCAGCTTTTTTATGACAATCTCGTAACAAAAGACGAAGTCGAAAGTAGGCAAAAAGAAATAGATGTCCTCAAAAAACAATTAGAGCGATATCGGGAGAAATATGGGGATTTGGACAATAAAGATTCTGAGAATTCCACCAAACCTGTATCAAAGGACGAAAATCTTAAAAAAGATGTGATTGAACGCCCTGACCTTTCACAAAAAGAACAAGCTTCAGCTCATAAAGAAGCCGAAGAAGTTGTCCGTGAAAAGTTAGTTAAATCCGGTTATGATTGCAGTGGTTGGATTCTTGATAACGAAGTTAATGATGGCAAGTGGCATTCATACAATCAAATAGAAGGAAAAATCAAAGATCCTGATGGAGTTCCTGTTAATGTCGTGGTTAAAAGTGCTAAAGGCGGTTACATATATCTTAGCGCAACAGACTTCGAGTTCTTAACGCAAGATAGCAAAAACCTACTTCTGGTATGGGATGGTGATGATGTACACAGTGTTTCTGGAGAGGATCTCTTTACAAAAGATTCTAATGTTAATTTGATCTTTGACACAGAGTACACTCCCAAACACTATTATGCAGCCCTCAGCAAAGTATTCCAATATGTAAAGAGGACGACTTTTGCTGTAAAGGATCCAAAGCGTAACACATACTCACAAGTACAAGGTTTCGGTATGGATGCAAAGACAGAAGGCATCCAAGAATTGTTTGACGATAATGATTTGTAAAATATGAGGTATACACGAAAAGATTACGAAACTTTCCTTAGTACAGAGTTAGAGACTCAGATGAGGGAGTACGCTCGTTTGGTTGAGACCAAAGCCATTGTTCTAAAAGAGCGTGGTGATGTGTTCGTCGGTCGGTTTATTAAACTTCAAGAAAACGGAATGGTAGTTTTTAAGGTTAGAGTAAACGACAATATGCCAAGAAAGAACACCTTCTGGACTGCTTCATATTTCATCAATGAAATGGGAAGTTACAAGAACTGGGGAGAGTTGTCATGGGCAGAACTAAGAAAGCAATATCAGCGTGATTGTTCTGAGGCACTTTGCGCTTGGCTGTCTAAAAGTGAAGATTCAAACTTCTGTTTAGTTGGTATTAAGAATATAAGTGTGGAATTTGCCCAAATACTAGAGAAGGAAAGACCAATTATCGCATTCGGACCAAGCGATCCACCTTTGGAATACTTGATGAACCTTATTGCTATTGTTAGGGACACTAATTGTGCTGTTACTAAACAAATTCTTGATTATGAACCATCAGAAAGTAACAACTGGAATCCAACGAAAGTTGAATCTAAAGAAGATTTGAATACTTTACTTGCTCAAAAGTTACAAGTAAATAATTGTATAGCAATTCAAGGCCCTCCAGGAACTGGTAAAACTTATAGAATGGCAGCGTTATCTGCGGAATTACTAAGACAGGGGAAAAGTGTGTTAGTAACAGCGTTAACCAATCAAGCCCTAATAGAACTAGTTAAGAAAAAAGACCTAAAGGACTTTCTTGATGCTCAAAAGGTTACCAAAACAAGTTTGACTGTTGATGAAAGCAAAGAACTGCCAAAACTACAGCCTAACAAAAAAAATCTATGTAATGCAGCACCTGGTTATCTCTCTCTGGCGACATTTTATCTTTCCAGCGCATGGGCAAAAGATGCAATAGAAATACCTTTTGACTATGTTATAATGGACGAGGCGAGCCAAGCATT
>ENA-OPSS01000189-OPSS01000189.1-human-gut-metagenome-genome-assembly--contig:-NODE-189-length-9045-cov-1.888654_pt1 | contig 9045 bp, 9 predicted proteins | sample MGYA00241461_ERZ501914 | MGnify/ENA primary metagenome ERZ501914 (study PRJEB25962, sample SAMEA2042401) | human gut metagenome | biome: human gut; feature: human-associated habitat; material: faeces...
CCTTGCCGTAGACGAAGATATGCCGATTGAGAGCAAGATGATCTCCAACACGGTGGAATCCTCCCAGAAAAAGGTTGAGGGCAGAAACTTCGCTATCAGAAAGCAGACGCTTCAATATGACGATGTTATGAACCGCCAGAGAGAGCTGATCTATAAACAGCGCGATATGGTGCTGGACGGTATTGATCTTACAGACAAGATTGTGGATATGCTGGATTCCAGCATAGACGCCAACGTTCCCGTATACTGCGCAAAAGACGCGCATAAGAAAGACTGGAACTTAAACGGCCTTAAGGAAAAATACCGCGGCTGGCTGCTTGCGGATGAGGACTGCGATAAGCTGAACGACATGAGCGTTGAGGAGATCACGGATTTCCTGAAAGAGACCGGCGAAAAGAAACTGCAGGAAAGGCGCGAGATGTTCGGCGACGAGATCTATCAGGATCTTTCCCGCAAGATTTTGCTGCACAATGTTGACTCCCTGTGGATGGATCATATTGACGCCATGGATAACCTGAAAGAGGGCATCCACCTTCGTTCCTACGCACAGCAGGATCCCGTTGTGGCATTCAGAATGGAATCTTACGATATGTTTGATGAAATGACGGAAACGATCCGTGAAAACACCGTTAAGATGATGTTCACAACGGTTGTAAGGCGCCGTGAGGATGTGGAAAGGCAGGCTGTAGCCAAGATCACCGCAACATCATCCGGCGGCGGAGACGAAAGCGTTAAAAAAGAACCGGTAAGAAAGGCAAAGAAAGTAGGCCCGAATGACCCGTGCCCGTGCGGCAGCGGCAAAAAGTATAAAAAATGCTGCGGCTCACCCGAAAAACTTGCCGAACAAGCCGCCCAAAACGCCAAATAAAATACAGTAATTTATATTTAGATAAAAAATCAGCCCCAGTATATAGATACGATGCTGGAGCTGATTTTTTAGTATATCCTATCATTATTCATCATAAGACGGCATAAAACAAAGCATTAAGATTTACTCATATATTGCTTTATCATGTCCGCTTTTGCTTTTAACTAAAAAATATACGCCGTAAAAACAACGCCGCGCTGAATGAACAGCACGGCGCTTTTTAATCAGATTTTAAAACAGATTCTGTTTTAATTACTTTTCGCTTTTGATAGCTGCCTGTGCAGTATTACTGACATAAATGACTTTTTATCATTTTTAAAAACTATCTGAGTATCATTAAAATCTATATTATGTATAGGGGAACTTGTCCCCTCTTCGTCAATAGATATAATAGCCTGTTTTTTGGAGCCTTCTATGTCTATATTTAATGTATTGATATTTTTTTTATCCAAATTCATATACCAACAAAAATGGTTGTTACCCATAGGAACAATTTTATAAACAAACTTATCTATAATATCTTTATTTATTTTGGGTTTAGAAAAATCCATAATTTCATTTAGTGTTTCGATAATTCTATCATAATCAATTAAAATATTTTCGTTATCATTTTTAACAGTATTACTAATTTGTTTTTCTAAATCGGAGATTTTTTGATTTACAATATTTTTTTGTTCAATAAATTCTTCTTTTGTTAATTCTCCACTTGTTCTCATTTCCAATAATATGAGTTTCTTTTGTTTGAATTTTTCAATTTGTGTTAATATATTCGTTGTTGAAGAAGGGGATATTTTACTTTCTTTGTAGCATTTTTTAATTAACTCTACAGTTTCAATGATACAATCTTTTTTGTTTTTCCATATCTCTCCAAAAACAGCTTTACACATTAGTTCGAGTTTCCAATCAGCAATCATTCGTTGATCACAATAACCTGTATCATCCTCACCGGCTTCCCTCCTCTTTCTTGCAGAACCATTATTCAACTGATTATAGCATTGATAACCATATGACCAATCACAACCTTTATTTTTGTGCCATCTGTTTTTTCTAAAAGAAGCACCGCAGGAGCATCTCAGCTTTTTGACCCATATATCCTTTGACTCCATTTTACCATGTAGCTTTTCTTTTCCTGTTATAGTTCTTTGAGAGAATGAGGTGGCAACTCGTGATCTTTTTATTTCTTGACATCTCTTCCAAACTTCTTCTGAAACAATAGGCTCAAAATCTGCTTTAACATACATATATGTTGATGCATCATAATTATTAACTCGGCGTTGTTCTAAATAATTATTACTATATGATTTTCCATAAGCCATATATCCGGCATAAGTACAATTGTTAAGTATTCTTGTTATTGTACCTGCACTCCATTTAACAATGCCTGAAGCATTTAATCTGTGCAGTTCGGTTAATTTATTTGCTATTTTCATTGCTCCAATACCATCATTCATATACATATTATATATAAGGCGTACTGTATCGGCTTGTTCTTCGTTTATAACATAAGTGTTTCCGCATCTGTCATATCCAAGAATATTTCCCGAACCATATAGAGTTGCCTTTTCTCTGCTTATTTGTTGTCCTGCTTTTACTCGTTCAGATACTTTGCGACTTTCCTCCTGTGCCAATGTTGCCATAAGTGAAAGTCTTAATTCTCCGTCACCGTCCATTGTCCAAATATTGTCCTCTACAAAATACACCTCAATGCCGATATTTTTTAATTCTCTTGTAGTAACAAGCGTATCAACTGTATTTCTAGCAAATCTACAAACTTCTCTTGTTACAATAAGGTCGAATTTTCTTTGCTTTGCATCTTCAATCATTCTTAAAAATGAAGGACGCTTTTTTGCTTGTGTTCCAGTAATACCCTCATCAATATACTTTTCCACTATGCACCAATTTGAATGAAGTTTTGCTTGTTCATCATACCACTGCATTTGGTTTTCTAAGGCGGAGATTTGAGCTTCATGTTCAGTAGAAACTCTTCCATAAAACACAACCTTTCTGTCACGGTTCCTGTCTAAAAAGTCATAGGGATTAAATGATTTAAATAATGTTTTTTGATTTGTCATAATAATAACCTCCTTTAATGTGACTTAATTATATTAAATCAAGTTATTTTTGTTAATTGTGCGATTTTCAGAATTGGAGGTTGTTTTTATTTTTTGCAAAGTTTCAATATTGATCATTCCTTTTTCAAATAAAATTTCGCTTAACACAATCATTGCAAATGTTTTATCAATTTGTTTCATTCTCACGAATTCCTCCCTTAATGGATTTAAGTCCTAAACTTATTTCTATGGATTTATCTATTTCTTTTAAATGCTCATAATTAAGATGACCGATATATGAGTCGAGTCGTTTTTTATCAATAGTCCGAATCTGTTCGAGCAAAACAATTGACGGTGCTTCAAGTCCGCCTTCAGTATTTATGAAATAATGCGTTGGCAGCTTGGCTTTAACACCTGTTCTACTGGTTATCGAAGCGATGATTATAGTAGGACTGTGGTTGTTTCCAATGTCGTTTTGAATTATAAGCACTGGACGGTAGCCTCTTTGTTCCGAGCCTACGCCGCTTCCCAAATTTGCATAATACAAATCGCCTCTTAAATATTTTTTTCTCATCAATAAAACCTCCTTCACAGCCTTTTGCCTATGTAAGAAGCCAATCAGCAAAACATTAATAGTTGAGTTCTTATTTAGAAGAAAATAAATCTTGTCTTACTGATTGACTAATAATATATGAAAGCAATTTAATTTGTCCTCAACACCCCAAATTGCAAATAAGGGAATCATCAAACGGCTGATTGCTAATCAGCTCCACAGGAGTTCCACCTCTCCGACTTCATCCGAGCTGCCCCCATTGCCTGCGACGGTTTTATCACGCTCGGACTGTGGCTGGGCAGGAGTATCATTATCCCTACTGTCTGTCATTGCCATATCAGCAGCAAACTGATATTTATAACAATCATTTCTCGCTCAACAATAATGTGTGTCTTGGCGTGATTATTAAAGCAGCTTATGCTTCCGCACAACAATAGGAATGTATTTGATGAATGACTTATTCAGTTTATGAAAGGAAGTCCTTTCATAAACTTCAACTTGTTGGGGGTGTTTTGTTGGGGGTATTATTCAAAATTTTTCAAAAATTTTTTCCTTGCTGTTTGAACAGACTCGTAAATTGTCTTGACATTTCTCCCTTCTTTTTCGGCTATTTGTCTGTATGTAAATTGTTCTGAATAGTGCTCCAAAAATCTTTTTTTCGGTACAGGTGATAAAGTTGATAATGCCATTTCAATCTTGCTTTGCAATTCGGCATTATTTAATATTTCAAAAATAGAATCAGTTTCATATCTCATCAGAGTATCCGATTCAATTCTTTTTGACTGCCTGATTTCACGCATTTGATGTTTGGATTCATTTCGGTTATATAACTGATTGATTTCCAAATACTGCTGCCATTCATTTGCACTAAAAACCTTATTAAAATTCAATTTTAGTTCAGGCAAAATAGAAAACAGTTTGTCCTGTTCAATATCACTAACGCAAACTAAAATTGTATTTTCTTTCATTTCATATTCGTGAGAAACATCGTATATCTCACATATTTTTTTCATTTGTTTTAACCTCCAAATTTTGAATTATTTTGATTTTCAAAATTCAGAGATTATGGATATTTTGCTATGTATTGCTGCCAAGAACAAACTGACATTTTAAATAAAAAAATAAAGGATACACAACAGTTAAAATAACCATTGTGTATCCTTTAACTTAAAATACAAGTTAGTATTATATAACATTTCCTATAAAAAGCATTTATTATTTCAATAAATGTTTAATAGAAAAGCTAATAATAAATGATTGGCATAACCAATCTACAAATTTAATTGGTATTGATTGACTGATATTTACTGCCTGCTGTAATTTTGGAAATTCATTTTCATAGTTACCAATCATTAAATCTTCAATCGACATATTTAATGATGCCATCAAAATACGTTTCCAAGTAAATTCATAATTAATGTTTTCTAGTTCATTTAAATATGGCGAAATATCAATTTTTTTACAACTTTTAAATATGTTATTGTATAAATTCAAGCAAAATATAGTTTCAGGTATAATATTATATTTAGTTGAGTTTATAAAAAGTTTATTAGCATTGAATTCAGTAGAATTAATCAATACAGCTAAATCCAAAACATGTTGTATAGGTGTTTGAAGCCCTGTTTGCGTTTTTCCATAAAAAACATGATGTTTGAGTAAATGACGAAATAACACACACAAATTATCATGTAATTCAAGGCTTTTTATATTCTTATAGCAACCAAACTGAGTTGAATTTTCAAATAAAATGTTCGTATCAAACTTTGTTGATGACTTTACAAAATGAGCATTTGTTATATTCAGATTACTATGTATATCTATAGAAATCTTTTTATGTGAATTAAACATCATCAATGTCTGCGTATTATCCATATATGTTTTAGGAAAAAATTTCATATTAAAAATCGGATTATCATACATAGTTTTAAATTTTATATGATAACCTAATTTTAATAATTTTCGATATAAATCTTGAGCATTATCACTAGAAACTAAAATATCAATATCATCGAATACTCGTTCTATATTCCCATAATAATTATTTTTTAAAAATAAACCTTTTATACCAATAATAGGAATATTAAATGCATCAAACAACGATAACTCTTCGCAAACTTTTTTATCAAATTTTTTTTGTTGTATTAACAAGTTTGTTCTTTTTTCTACAACTTCACTTTCATCTATAAATCTACAAGTCGCAAGATTTTTATCTTGTTTAAGATATGATAAATAATTATTATAACCACTAGAACTTTTAATTAATTCAAAAAGATTTCTTATATCATTGTAAATATTATTTAAACTGACGGATGCTTCTATCGTATCATAAGACATATTTTGTTCTCCTTAAATAAATATAATTTCATAAAACTATTAATGCAGATATTGGATTTATTTTTAGTCAATTGATTAAAAAAACTTTCTATATCTTTGATTTATCAATCGATTTATTTCTATTTGATTTAATTCAGTAAGTGAAGAAATAATAAAATCCTTTATTCTGTTACTAATTGTTTTTAAATACTGAGTTTCTATTATGTCATTTTCATTAATTATTTCATCTATAAATCCATTGTTAATTTCATGAACTTCATTTAATATTATATTTTCATTAAGAATTTCCTTTCTTGCTCTAGGAGAAATGCATCCCAAATTAGCTGTTTCTAAAACAGCTAATTTATCGCATACACATAATCCGACAGCTCCTCCACTATAAGCATTTCCTGTAATCACACACACTATAGGTACCGATAAATCAAGCATAGTAGATATGTTATTTGCAATAGCTGAAATTTGACCATGCATCTCCGCTTCAATACTTGGTTCTGCACCAATAGTGTCTATGAAACAAATAATCGGTCGATTAAACTTCTCTGCTTGCTTCATTATTCTTAATGATTTTCTATATCCTTCTGGCTTTGTCATAGAAAAATTACATGCAATATTTTTATATATATCACTATTGCTTACTTGCATAATAATAGAAACACTTTCATTATTAATTCTACCAATTCCACATTCTATTGATTTGTCCTCTCCAATAATTCTATCTCCATGCATTGGCAAAAATTCAGTTGTTATTGTTTTCACTAGATCAACGGTATTATAATTTTTGTTTTTCATTATTGTATCCATGTATCGTTAAGATTTGCTCTAATATATTTGCAAGGTTTTTTTTATTTGTTACTATATCTGCAAATCCACATTCATCCCAAAATTTTGATGTCCGAATTTCTTTAATGTTTTCTTTATATGTGTTTTCTATTATTTTTCTTCCAGCAAATCCAAATATCGCATCATCCTCAAACACTATAATATCTGCCAACGCAACAATACCTATACTTGTCCCACCAAAAGTTGGCTTACGAACAACAGAAATATATAATAAACCTTGTTCGTTATGCTTATTAATTGCACTAATAACATTAATAATTTGAACAACTGCTTTAAAACCTTCTTGAACTCTAATACCACCTGATAAAACATATGTTATTATCGGATATTTATTTTTTGTGGCGTAGTCAAAGCCTTTAATAATTTTTTCTGCTTCTTTTATGCCTATTGTGCCAATATCGTTACCCTTTTCAAACTCAACAAACAAAAATTTAATATTTCCTAGCTTAGCTATATAAATTGCAACGGAACATATGTCTTTTGTATAAAGTTCTTCGATAAAGTCGATTTTTTTAATTTTACAATTATCATTCATACTTCATCACCTAAAATATTCAAATACATATTATATACTAATTTTATACCGTAAACTATATGACTAATTTTCATGTTTTCATTCGGTGCATGATTATTTTCATCACTTTGGGCTAGTGGTACTATATAAATTGGACAATTTAAAACGCTCAATTTTTCTAATGGTAAATAGGCATTAATTTGTTCATAAACTATTGGCTTTATACCACTTATATCAAAAATCGTATTAGCTAATACTTTTAAATGTTTTTGATTTATTTCTGATATAAATGGAGAGCAGACTTGTCTATATTGCACATTTATATTTTTTAATTTAAAAAATTCATTTATATACTTCTTTTCATCATAAATATTTTGTTTATCTAATCGCATATCAATATTACACTTAGCTTCGGCAGGTATAATTCCTTTTTTTAAATTTCCGCTGTTAAATCCTGAAATTGTAAATGAAGCATTACTATTAAAATATTCTTCAACAATATGACTAGTATTAACAAATTCATTTATACTACTAATTAGATTAAATGCTGCCCCATTATATATTCCGCCATAATTTCCTGCATGCAAATAGTTATCGAACTCTTTTTCTTTTTTTATAAGTAAATATGAAAGCTGTCCTCTGCAACCATGACCGATTATTGGATGACTATCATACCAATGAGAATCGAGAACAATAACAAATAGTGGATTCAAAAAATCATGGTACTTTTCACAAAAAAAATCTAAATTATCGCTCTCACTTTCTTCGGAATCTTCAAAAATTAAACTTATTCCTAAATCAGAACTTATTTTGTGATTTTTTTGAAGCATTTCAATCGCTTTTAATGAAGAGTAAATTTGACTTTTTGCATCACCACTACCTCTGCAGAATATACGTTCATTAATAATAACAGGTTCAAATGGATCGGTATTCCAAAGGCTTCTACAACCGACAGGTTTCACATCGTAATGAGAGTATATTAGTATATTATTCTTACTACATTTATTTGTTCTTGCACAAATTACAGAAGTGTTTTCGATAGTATCAAATAAAACTTCCAGACCTATATTCTCCAAAAAGTCTAAAATTAATTTTGCACATTTTTGTTTTCCATCATAATTATATGACTTGCTTTTTAGTATTGGAAACAACTCATTTTCAATATTATCTATTATTGTATATTCAAAATGCTTTTTCATCTTAAATCCTTGTTTGATAATTTTCTCCTCGCTGTCCAGAAATCTTTTCCCATGGATTAATCACAACGTCAATAGTTTCAGGATGTGCCAATTTCCATTTAGCAGTATCTGGAGACAATGGTTCCCATAAATAACTATGATTATCTTCAAGCCATTTTTTAGCTAACTTTTTATCATTGAAATACTCAACAACAGTGGAAACAAGATTAGGTAAAATACCTGCAAATCCAATATTATGTTTTTTGCATTCTTTTAATATTGCATCTGTAGATTTTTGTATTTGAATAACTTTTTCATCCCAAGAATTTATTTTTTCATTAAACGAAATATAACTACCTGTATCCTCAATTATACTTATACCAAATTTTTCAGGATCTTTATGTATAGGGGAATCAATAGGAACAAAAAACGGATTTACTCTAACACTATCAATATAATCTGAATTATCATTTATGAAATCAATAGTTTGTTGAATATCATTATCATTTTCATGTAAATATCCAGTCATAATATTGATATGGTTCCATAAACCTACCTCATGCGAATCTTTCAATATCTGTTTCATTTCATCAACATACAATTTTTTATTCATGTGATCAAGAATCTTTTGACTTCCACTTTCAACACCATATCTAACTAAAACACAACCGGCTTGTTTAATTCTTCTCAAATCAAGTTTAGATAAA
>ENA-OPSS01000199-OPSS01000199.1-human-gut-metagenome-genome-assembly--contig:-NODE-199-length-8888-cov-1.694328_pt1 | contig 8888 bp, 7 predicted proteins | sample MGYA00241461_ERZ501914 | MGnify/ENA primary metagenome ERZ501914 (study PRJEB25962, sample SAMEA2042401) | human gut metagenome | biome: human gut; feature: human-associated habitat; material: faeces...
CGTGACGGAAATGTTGTGACGGGTTTTTATTCATTCCACAGCCACCGCATAATCAATTGCACCGACTGTATTTTACAGCCCGAAATTTTTGCAAGGGTAATTGAAATTACAAAAGATTTTATCGCAAAAACTAACACGGAAATTTATGATGAAACAACAGGCAAGGGCAGACTTCGCCACATTTATATCAGAATCGGCGAGGTTTCGGGCGAGCTTATGGTGTGCTATGTTGTCAACGCAAACGGTCTTAAACAGGAAGATTTACTCGTGAAAATGCTCAAATCCGAACTTCCGCAGTTAAAAAGTGTGATTATTAATTCAAACAGAGAAAAAACCAATGTTGTTCTCGGCAGAAAAAACAGAACAATCTACGGAAGTGACCATATTACCGACACACTTTGCGGATTGCAGTTTAAAATTTCACCGTTTTCGTTCTGGCAGATCAACAGAAAACAGGCTGAAAAGCTTTACGGCAAAGCCAAAGAATATGCAAATCTTAAATCTGACGAAATTCTGCTTGATTTATACTGCGGAACGGGTACAATAGGTCTTACAATGGCGGATTCCTGTAAACAGCTTATCGGTGCGGAGATTGTTGAAGATGCCGTGAAAGATGCAAATGAAAATGCAAAAGCAAACGGCATTGAAAATGCACGATTCATCTGCGGAGATGCCTCAGATGCCGCATTTCAGCTTGAAAAAGAGGGTTTAAAACCCGACTGCGTAATCCTTGATCCACCGAGAAAAGGCTGCGGCGAAGAGCTTGTAAAGACAATTTCAAGAATGTCACCGAGCCGTGTAGTCTATGTATCCTGTGACCCCGCAACCCTCGCAAGAGATTTAAAATTCTTCACAGAAAACGGCTACACCCCCAAAGAAATCACCCCCTGCGATATGTTCTCCGGAACCTCCCATGTAGAGAGCGTGGCATTGATTGAAAGAAATTAACGAAATAATATAGAAAAGGAATTAAAATGCAAAATTCACTTAAAATAAAACGAACAAAAACAGCTTTGGCATTTAATCTTGCGATTATCGCTTGTGAGATTGCCGCAATAATTATCGTGTTTTTCAAAATAGGCTGCTATCCGCTTATATATTACACTGAAGACAGCAACCTGTTTGCACTTGTTGCCTGTGCGGTTATGGCAGGTTTTCAGGTGCGATATCTCAAAAGCGGAAAAGAAATTCCGCACTCGGTTCAAATGTTCAAATATATGGCGGCGGCTGTGCTTTCGGTAACATTTATCGTAGTTCTTGCTGTACTTTCCCCGATGCGTGGAGATGGCATAAACGGTTGGCTCTATATGCTTTTTAACAAAGACTTCACCTTTTTACATACTTTGTGTCCGATTCTTACAATTTTATCGTTTGTGCTTTTTGAAAAAGAACCTCACCTTAACACAAAATCAGCTTTCACGGCTACAATCCCTACATTAATATATGCGATTCTGCTTATTATACTTAATATAGTCGGTGCAGTTGACGGTCCATACCCGTTTTTGCGTGTGATGAATCAACCGTTGTATATGTCATTTGTTTGGTTCATCGTTATAGTAGGCGGTGCATTTTTCCTTGCACTTCTGCTTCAAAAACTTAATTCAACAGGAAGAAAAAGAAAATAATAGATAATAAGACAGTAAACAGATGAAAATTTCAGATTGGAGTGATTTTTATGAAATACCACAAGTTGGTGGAGAATGCTAAAAAGCCAAACGGCTTTTGGGGCAAAATGATGATTAAGGCTATGAATAAAGGTCATTCAAGCCTCACCTCATGGGGACTTGAACATATGAATATCGAACGCACCGCAACTGTACTTGACATAGGTTGCGGCGGCGGAAAAACCGTTGACCGACTTTGCTCAATTGTTGCCAACGGCAAGGTTTACGGAATCGACTATTCCGAACTCTCGGTAAAATCCTCCGAAAAACTCAATTCAAAAAATATACTCTGCAACAAAGCGAAAATTCTTCAGGCATCAGTATCCGATATGCCTTTTGATGACAATACATTCGATAATATCACGGCAGTTGAAACCTACTACTTCTGGCCTGATAAGGAAAATGATGTAAAAGAAGTTTTTCGTGTTCTCAAACAGGGCGGAACGGTTATGCTGCTTTTTGAAATGCTCAGAACAGACGATGATCCGTTCAAGTGGGAAAAGGTTGAAAATATGCTGAATATCAAGTCGGTAACTCCGCAGGAAATCAGAGCCGTACTTGAATCGGCAGGCTTTGAAAACATAAACACATACACTAAGGAAGGTACAACATGGCTTTGTGCCATAGCACAAAAACCGAAGGATGATGAAAACTAATGAAGGCTTTGATTACAGGCGCAAGTTCGGGCATAGGAAAAGAAATTGCCCGATATCTTGCAGAACTCGGTTATGACCTTATTCTTGTATCACGCTCAACAGATAAGCTTAACAAGCTGAAAGAGGAACTTTCAAATGTGAATGTCAGGGTAATTACGCTTGATTTTTCACGAGAAAGTGACAGCATGGATTTGTATGAGCATATTAAGAATGAAAATGAACAGATTGATTTTCTTGTCAACAACGCAGGCTTTGGAGCATACGGAAAATTTTTGGATGTTCCGCTTGAAAGAGAGCTTGAACTCATTCACACAAATGTTTCAACGGTTCACATTCTCACAAAGCTTTTTCTTAAAGATATGGCGGAGAGAAACAGCGGATATATTCTCAATGTAGGTTCTGCCGCAGGATTTCTTGCAGGACCGACATTTGCAAGCTACTATGCATCAAAGAATTATGTTGTCCGTCTTACTCAGGCGATTCATGAGGAAATGCGTAGGGATAATAAAAATGTCAAGGTTTCCGTACTTTGCCCGGGTCCCGTAAAAACCAACTTCAATAATGTTGCGGATGTAAAATTCTGCATAAGAGGACTTGACCCGAAGTTTGTCGCAAGGTATGCCGTTGACATGACCATGAAGGGCAAAATGATTATCACACCCGGCTTTGAAATGAAAGCGGTGTCGTTTTTCAGACATTTTGCACCCGAAAAACTTCTCACAAGAATTTCTTATAATGTGCAGATGAAGAAAAACGGTATAAAATAATTATCATATAGAAATAGGGGAGGTGACACATTGAGGATAAAATTCGTTGACAAGGCGATAAAACTTTACAAAAGAATAACAGGCAGATTTGAACCGATAACAAGCAAATGCGTTCACGATAATATTTTTGCAATTGCCGGACAGTCGGCATTCTTTATCATATTATCGGCTGTGCCGCTCTCAATGTTCTTTGTGTCACTTTTGCAGAACCTGCACATTCCGATTGATTTTGTTTATCACGGACTCAGCAGTGTGTTTTCGTCAAAAATTGCCGATGATTTAACATACTTTCTGACCTCTGCCTATGAAAGTGCTGTGGGAATTTCCCTTGTAACGCTTGTAGTCACTCTGTGGTCGGCGGCACAGGGAATCCATGCAATCACAAACGGTCTTAACAGAATTTATGACGCTTACGAAAACAGAAACTGGTTCTTTTTAAGAATAAGAGCGATGTTCTACACAATTGCATTGTTTGTAATTTTGCTTGCGTCACTTGTTCTTATTGTCCTCGGTTCAACAATTAATGATTTCCTTTCACCGCATCTAAAATCATTGCCTGACATAATCGGAATAATCTATCATCTCAGATATATACTTATCTTTATGTTTCTCACGGTATTGTTTGCGCTGATTTACAGGAACTTTCCGAACATCTCACGCAGCGAGCATAAGGAATACGGCTTTAGGTCACAGTTGCCCGGTGCGTTTCTCTGCACGGTTTCGTGGTATGTGCTTTCGTTCGGTATTTCGGTTTATGTGTCGGATTTCAACGGATTTTCCGTGTACGGAGGTCTTACAAGAATTGCCGTTATTATGATCTGGTTCTACTTTCTTATGGTTTGTCTTATGGTTTGTGCGGAAATTAATTATGTCTATCATGACAGGATAAAAGCGTTTACCGTTGCAAAATTTAAAAGAAAAGTAAAAACCAAAGGTTCAGAGCTTAATCAAATAAGAAAAGATAGAAAAAATAATAAGTCAAATAAAAGTAAATAAATCAAAATAAAACACTTCCGTTCGGTGATACTACCAATGGAGGTGTTTTTTGTGAAAAGAAAATTTTCTAAAAAGGTGATTTCAATATTGCTCGTATTTGCAATGCTCATTGGCGGAGCGTGTCTTTCATGCACAAGTGCAGCAGCGTTTGACCTTGACTATATCAGCGAGGACGGAATGAAGCTCGGTTACAGTATAATCAAGGGCTATTCCAAAATGTCGATGAAAAAAGGTCAGTACAAGGACGGGAAAATTGCCGTTTACTGTGGACTTGATGTGAATAATCTATATGTTATGGGTTCGCTCGGTTGGTTCTATATGACAAACGGTGTTGATCTCGACCGTGCAATGACGGATAACGATTACGCAATGGAGATGATTGCAAAGCTTGACTCACACCTTCAAGGTGCAGGCATAACAAATGACAGGGCAAAAGAAAAGAAAGCCGAGATTTTAAAGAATGCAAAGTATGTTTATCAATGCTTTGACACATTGGGACTTTACATTGTTGATGTTGATAAAAACAGAGCCGATGAACTCATGAACGACAGCGGTATTGATTTTGTGCTTGACGGCGGTTGCGTTCCCAAAAATATGAAAGACCTCAACATTGACGGAAAAACAGATGAAAAGGATGCTGAGCTTATTCAGAAGTATCTTATCAAAGACCTCACCTTTGACGATTATGACGAAAATCAGTATGCTCTTTTTGTTTGCGATATCAACGGTGATAAAACCCCCGATATCCGTGATGCGACAGAAATCCTAAAAAAGTGACAATTGTCATAATTTGTGCAAAGTGAATATGATTTTAACTGCGACAGCTGCAATTTTAGCTGTCGCTTTTGATTTGTGACAGCAATGTGAAACTTTGAATAATTATTTGTAATTTCTCTTGACATTCAAAATGAAGGTGCTATAATTACTGATACAAATTGTTTTGTATCGAACTATTCTATATAGAACAATATCTCATAAGTGTGATTTCGGAGGTGAAATAATGTGTGATGACAAAAGCGTAAAAAGCTGTAAGTGCAACAAACGCTTTAATGATTCAATCGGTCACGAAATCAAGGTGCTTAATCAGGTTTTGCAGAGAAAGTTAATCTATTCCGCCAAGGATAAGGGTGTGGATAAGCTGACTCTTATGCACGGCTGGATTATTGCATATCTCTATGATCATCGTGATGAAGATGTTTATCAAAAAGATATTGAAAACGCATTTTCAATTGCCCGTTCAACCGTTACAAGTATTCTTAAACTTATGGAAAAGAAAAATTACATAACGAGGGAGAGCGTTGAAAGTGATGCAAGGCTCAAAAAACTTGTCTTGACCGAAACAGGTATTGAACTTCATTACAAAATCGAAAATATGATAACCAAAAACGAAACTTTGCTTGACAGTCTGCTGACAAAAGAAGAAAAGAAACAATTTCTTTTTCTTATAAATAAAATTCTCAGCGGACTTGAAAATGCAAATTAAAACGGAAGGAGATAAGTATGATAAAAACTTTGGCAAAAAATATCAAAGGTTTCGTCAAAGAATCCGTTCTGACTCCGTTCTTTATGATACTCGAAGTAATTGTTGAAACAATTATTCCGTTTCTTATGTCATCAATGATTGACGACGGTATCAACAAGGGCGATATGCAGCACATATTCATAACGGGCGGTTATATGGGTGCACTTGCACTCACGGGCTTGTTTGCAGGTATGATGGGCGGTATCTACGGTGCAAAAGCTTCGGCAGGCTTTGCAAGAAACCTCAGACGCTCAATGTTTGCAAATATCCAGTCATTCTCGTTTGCCAACATTGACCGTTACTCAACCGCAGGACTTGTTACACGTATGACAACGGATGTAACAAATCTTCAGAATGCATATCAGATGCTTTTAAGAATGTGTTTCAGAGCGCCTGTATCGCTCATCTGTGCAATGGCAATGACATTCATCATCAATGCAAGGCTTGCCTGTATTTATATCATTGCAACAATTTTACTTTCTGTTGTTCTTGCCTTTATTATGAAGGCAACATACAAGTATTTCAGTCAGGTTTTTGAAAAGTACGATGAACTCAACGCAAGCGTTCAGGAAAATGTAACTTCAATCAGAGTTGTAAAGGCTTTCGTTCGTGAAAAACACGAAGTTGGCAAGTTCCGCAAGGCAGCCGACAATGTTTACAGACTTTTTGTTAAGGCTGAAAATGCCATGGTAACAGTATCACCGATTATGATGGTTACTTCATACGCATCAATCATCCTTGTAAGCTGGTTTGGCGCAAATATGATCGTAAGCAGTGAGCTTACAACAGGTGAACTTACAAGTATGCTCACATATTGTATGAACATTCTTATGAATCTTCTTATGGTGGCAATGGTGTTTGTAATGCTCACAATGAGCCTTGCAAGCGGCAAGCGTGTTGCAGGTGTGCTTAATGAAAAATCAACGCTTGCAAATCCCGAAAACCCTGTTTACGAGGTTAAGGACGGAAGCATTGAGTTTGACAATGTTTCATTCTCATACAACACAAAAGCCGAAAAACCGATTCTCAACGATATCAACCTAAAAATCAAATCAGGCGAAACAATCGGTATTATCGGCGGTACGGGTTCTTCAAAAACAAGCCTTGTAAACCTTATTGCAAGACTTTATGATGTAACCGAAGGTTCTGTTAAGGTCGGTGGAAAAGATGTTCGTGACTATGATATCGAAACTCTGCGTGACAAGGTTTCGGTTGTGCTCCAGTCGAATGTTCTTTTCAGCGGTACAATCCTTGACAACCTCAGATGGGGCAACGAAAATGCTACAGAGGAAGAATGCGTAAATGCCTGCAAGCTTGCCTGTGCAGATGCGTTTATCGAAAGCTTCCCCGATAAGTACAACACAAAAATCGAACAGGGCGGTACGAATGTTTCGGGCGGTCAGAAACAGCGTCTTTGCATTGCAAGAGCTTTGCTGAAAAATCCGAAAATTCTTATTCTTGATGATTCGACAAGTGCAGTTGATACCGCAACAGACGCAAGTATCCGCAAGGCATTCAGCGAGAATATCCCCGATACTACAAAGCTGATTATTTCACAGCGTGTGTCAAGCGTTTCACACGCAGACAAGATTATTGTAATGGATGACGGTGAGATAAGCGCAGTGGGTACTCACGAAGAACTTATCAAAAACAGTCCGATTTACAATGAAATTTATGTTGCCCAGACAAGCGGCAACGGTGATTTTGATGCGAAAGGAGAGCTGTAATTATGCCGGGACCAATGGGAAGAAGAAACCGAGGACCTGCACAAAAGGTTGAAAATTCAGGTCAGGTTCTTAAAAGACTATTCGGTATTATCTTCAAAAAATATAAATTTCAGATGATTATTGTTTTCGTCTGCATCCTCATCAGCGTACTTGCAAATGTTCAGGGTTCATTGTTTATTCAGAATCTTATTGACGATTACATCACTCCGATGATTCAGAGCGCAGCCGTGACTTCGGACCGATGCTCGGAGCAATTTTAAGAGTTGCAATCTTCTATGCAATCGGTGCGGCGTCGGCGTTTATCTACGCAAAAATTATGGTTTATGTAACACAGGGTACAATGCGTGATTTGCGTTGTCAGATATTTGAACATATGGAAAGCCTTCCGATAAAATACTTTGACACACACCCTCACGGCGATATCATGAGTGTTTACACAAACGATATTGATACCCTCCGTCAGATGATCAGCCAGAGTATTCCTCAGCTTTTCAACAGCGGAATTACAATCATAGCCGTTCTTGTCAGTATGTTTACACTCAGTATTCCTCTTACAATTCTTACACTTATAATGGTTGGTGTAATGCTTTTTGTAACAAAACAGCTTGCGTCACGAAGCGGAAGGTTTTTTGCAAAACAGCAGGCAGACCTCGGTGCGACTAACGGTTACATTGAGGAGATGATGAACGGTCAGAAGGTTGTAAAAGTATTTAACCATGAGAAAAAGAGCATTGAAGAATTCAATGAGCTTAATGATAGGCTTTTCAACAGTTCATACAACGCAAACAAGTTTGCAAATATCCTTATGCCGATTAACGCACAAATCGGTAACATCAGCTATGTACTTTGTGCAATCGTAGGTTGTATCTTTGCTCTCAACAACTTCCTCGGATTTACAATCGGTAAACTCGTAAGCTTCCTCACATTTAACAAGAGCTTTACCCAGCCTATCAATCAGGTCAGCCAGCAGTTTAACTCAATTGTTATGGCGCTTGCAGGTGCAGACCGTATCTTTAAACTTCTTGACGAAGAGCCTGAGGTTGATGACGGATATGTAACACTTGTTAATGTACGCAAAGAGGGCGACAGGCTTGTTGAAACTGAGAAAAAAACAGGTATGTGGGCTTGGAAGTATACTCACAGCATAACAGGCGAAACAGAGTATCGTGAACTCAAGGGTGCGCTTGTTATGGACGATGTTGACTTCGGTTATACAGATGATAAAATCGTTCTTCACAATATTGATTTGTACGCAGAACCCGGTCAGAAGATTGCGTTTGTCGGTTCAACAGGTGCAGGCAAAACAACAATCACAAACCTTATTAACCGATTCTATGATATTCAGGACGGTAAAATCCGTTATGACGGAATCAATATCAACAAAATCAAAAAAGGCGACCTTCGCCGTTCACTCGGTATAGTTTTACAGGATACGCACCTGTTTACGGATACCGTAATGGAAAATATCCGTTACGGCAGACTTGACGCAACAGACGAAGAGGTTATCGCAGCGGCAAAGCTTGCCAACGCAGACAGCTTTATCAGAAAACTTCCTG
>ENA-OPSS01000204-OPSS01000204.1-human-gut-metagenome-genome-assembly--contig:-NODE-204-length-8808-cov-1.583571_pt1 | contig 8808 bp, 6 predicted proteins | sample MGYA00241461_ERZ501914 | MGnify/ENA primary metagenome ERZ501914 (study PRJEB25962, sample SAMEA2042401) | human gut metagenome | biome: human gut; feature: human-associated habitat; material: faeces...
TAAATTTATGCTATTAATAGCATTTTTAATTGTTTGCAATGTCAATTCCCAAATTTCTTCTGGATTATGTTCAACCCAACCATTTTTGGGACATATTTGACTAAATTCCATTTGGCTTTTAGTAACAATTGTACCCCTATAGTCAAATATGATGGTTCTAGTACTAGTAGTTCCTTGATCAATTGTCAATATGTACTTATTTTTATTCATATTAATAATTCCCAATATATTAACTTTTTCTTATATTATATCACATTATTTTTGTTTTTAAAAGAAAAACACCCATCAGGGTGTTAAATTTTATTATTTTTCTTCTACTACCTTTTTCGCAATGGTCAAATCAACTAAATCCGAAAAATTTACTTTACTATCCAATTCGCCTGCGGTAATGATGATATCTTGTAATCTGTCAAATCCTACTTCTGAAAAAATTGGATTTGTGCACCATGCATTAATAGAACGATACCTAGCTACTACACTAATTAATACATCTAATTCTACATCTGTAAAGAATGGTTGAATTTCTTTTGCAATTTCTTCATCAGTTGCATTTTGAACAAATTGTTGACCTCTATATAAGGCCTTTGTAAATTTTTCTAATACTTCTTTATTATTATTAAAATATTTAATGGATGTAGAATATGCAGTATAGGTTATTTCACCTGCATATTCTGCAGTTGCAGCAAGCAAATATGCCCTATTTTGATTAATTAAAGCTGTTGCAGTAGGTTCAAATAAACTAACAAAATCGCCTTCTCCATCTAAAAATGAACCTGTTAAAGCCGCAAATGCAACATCTGTTCTAACATTTACATCTTTGGTATCATCATCTTGACCTACTTCTAATCCTGCTTGTTTTAATACATACTCAAGTGTCATTTCAGGAACGCCACCTTTTCTACCACCAAGTATGGACTTTCCTCTTAAATCATCTAGAGTAAAATTTTCAATTTTTTCACGGCCAAAAATAAAACTACCATCTGTCCTTGTAAGTTGTGCAAAATTAATTAGATAATTTGTCCGATTATTTTTATATAAATAAATTGTTGGTTCAGGTCCTTGTAGACCAATTTGTACATCACCAGAAAGTAATGCTGCCGTAACTTTATCTGCTCCATTTGCATTAACTAAATCTATTTTTAAACCTTCTTCTTCAAAATAACCTTTACTTAAAGCTACATATTGTGGTGCATAAAATACTGATCTTGCAACTTCCGCTACCTTTATCTTTGTTAATTTACTATCCTTACAACCAATCATTGTAATTGAAACTAAACATAAACCTAATAACATTAAAATTTTTTTCATTAATTCCTCTTCCTTTTTATTCTTTTTTCAATTATATTGACAACTTCATACATTAAAAATGATATTATCGCTAAGACAAAAACACCCATCATAACTAAATCCATATTAAATACTTGTGAACCATACATAATTAAATAACCTATTCCATATCTAGAAACAATGAATTCACCTACAATTACCCCAACCCAACTCATACCAATATTAATTTTTATAATATTAATTATATTGGCCATATTAGCAGGAATAATGAGTTTTGTTAAAATCTGCCATTTACTCGCTTGAAAACTTTGTAGCATTTTAATTTTTTCTTCTTCTACTTGCATAAAATAGTTGTATGCAGAAATTATTGTCAGTATTAAGGAAATGGATATTGCAACAGTAGTTATTCCCTTTATTCCTGTTCCTGCCCAAATAATAAGAATTGGTGCAAGTGCTGTTTTTGGAAGGGCATTTCCAACAACTAAGAAAGGATCCATTATCTTTGCAAGTATTTTATTCCACCACAAGACTATTGCAATCAATATTCCCACAAAGGTTCCAATACATAATCCTAATAATGTTTCCAAAACAGAGATACCAATATGACGATATATTTCATTTGATTTTATATAATTTACCAATAATTTAAAAACACTTGTTGGTTTGCTAAATAAAAATGAATCTATCCATTCCAACCTTGAAGCAATTTCCCAAAGAATTAAAAATGCTATTAATAAAATGATTTGGATAATCAATACTCGAATGGCCATTTTTCTTTTTTGTTTTAAAAAAGGGTTATTCATTTAATAACCCCCAAATCTTATCAAAATATTGAGAAAATTCAGAAGATCTTCGTTTTTCTATTGGTGTTTTACCATTTGATGTTTTTATTTCAATTATTTCTTTCAATTTAGCTGGTCTATGACTCAAAACTATTACTCGATCAGCCATTGCAATAGCTTCACTTATATCATGCGTTACTAAAAGAGTAGAAACATTTTGATCCTTAATTATACGATAAATATCATTACTAACCTTTACTCTAGTTTGATAATCCAGTGCAGAAAATGGTTCATCAAGCAATAAAATGCTCGGTTTTGTTGCTAGTGTCCTTATCAAAGCTATACGTTGTCTCATTCCACCTGATAGTTCTTGGGGATAATTGTTAATAAAATCTATTAATCCATATTTTTCTAATAGTTCTCTTACTCTTTCTACTTTTTTTTGATCTTTATCCTTTTTTATTTCTAAACCAATTAAAATATTTTTCCAAACTGTTCTCCAATTAAATAAATGATCGTGCTGAAACATATAACCAATATCTCCATCAACAATTATTTCACCACTTGTTGGCGATAATAATTTGGATATAATGTTAAGTAAGGTTGATTTACCAGACCCACTTGGCCCAACAATGGCTACAATTTCACCTTCATTGACATCGAAACTAATATCATCTACTACATCAAGTGCTCCAAGTTCTGTATAAAAAGTTTTTTTCACATTAATTAATTCTAATTTTTTCATACCCCACCTCTTTTCAAGTACACTTTATAATATTAATATTTAGTTTAAATGGTGTAGGCAAATGAAAAGTAATCTTTTTATTGAATTAGAAAATATAAAAATAAAACTCTTTTTTATAAATCATATGATTTTAATAAAAAAATAGATTCAAAAATATTTTGAATCTATTTTTATACAAATATAAAGTTTTAAAAAGTATTAATACTTTATTTTTTTAATAGTTGGATTTTTTCTTTTTCCTTGTTCTTTAACTTTATTTTTATTTATTTCTCGATTTAATTCAAAATTCTTCATCAATAATTCAACCCCTAGCATTACCGCAAGAGAAATAATTACCATACTTACAGAAAGCCATAAAGCCGTTGCATTTAAATATTCTTGCTCTTTGTCAATGCCAACAGCCTCTATTCTTTTTATTTCCCAAGTCAAACTGTCAAATCCAAACATATCATACATATCAATTTTACCAGAAAAAAGTTTAACCTGTTGCATTGAAAGAACTATTAAAGTAAGAGACAGAGCCCACATCACTACACATAAGAATATTTTTTTTCTCGTAAAAGGAACACACGCCCGACACATAACAATTAAAATTGTAAAGGTTGCTGTAATAGCTACAACAGTTTTAATTTCAGGTACTGTGAAACCATATGGCTTAGAAAGCATGTAAGAAAATACTATTGCACAAACAACACCAACAGCACCAGGTGTTGCACTTTTTAAAGCATTTTTAAGGAAATTACCTTTTACAGGTGAATTATTAGATTGAACAGCAAGGAAAATAGATGGTAATCCAATTGCAAACATTTCAACAATTAACAATTGTTTTGCTCCAGCAAATGGAAAAGTTCCATCTCTTACACCATCAATTTCAGGACCAAACACTTTAAAGAATCCAATTGCAGTAAGTACTGCTAAAACTGTCATAAATAACGTTTTTACAAGATATAACATTGCTGTTTGCTGAACATTATTAATTACTCTTCTTCCTTCAGCAACTACTTTAGGCATTGAAGAGAAATTAGAATCAGCTAATACTAATTGTGCAACATTTTTTACAGCATCATTTCCAGATGCCATAGCAATACTACAATCTGCTGTTTTTAAGGCAGGAATATCATTCACACCATCACCTGTCATTGCAACCGTTTTTCCATTATTTTTCAATGCAGTAACTAATAATTTTTTTTGTTCGGGTTTAACGCGACCAAAAACGGTAAACTTAGTAGCAGCTTCAATAATCTCATCATCACTCATTCCATCTAAACTAATACACTTGTCAGCATTTTCAATGCCAACTCTTCTTGCTACTTCAGATACAGTTACAGGATTATCCCCTGATATAACTTTTACTTCCACACCATTATCTTTAAAATATTGAATTGTATCGTATGCTTCTTCCCTTATTTGATCTTCAATTAAAATTAAAGCAATCAATCGTGGTAAACGTTGAATTTTTCCATCTTTAAAAGGCAAACTAGATTGTGCAAGACATATAACTCGAAGCCCCTGATTAGCGTAATCCCCAATGATAGATGCGTATTTTTCAAAACTACCCTTTAAAACAAATTCTGGTGCACCTATGATATAATTATCATTGCTTCCAAAACTAACGGCACTATATTTACGTTCTGATGAAAAAGGAATAACTTCCGTTGGTTTCAAAATGGCTTTTGTACCAAAATAATTCACTAAAGCTTGAGCAGTAGCATTTGTTTCTTGTAGTGCTGCATTCATTGAACTAATAATATCCTCAATAGGAAGACTATGATTTTTACTCATTTCCTCATATCGTATAATACTCATTTTCCCATTTGTAATTGTTCCCGTTTTATCAAGACAAAGAACATTTACCCTTGCAAGCATTTCAATACAATAAACATCTTGTACAAGAGTATTATTCTTACTAAGTCTTACAACTCCTACTGAAAGAGCAACCGATGTTAATAAATATAAACCAGCTGGAATCATTCCTATAATAGCAGCTGTTGTCGGTTTTATTGCTTTAACATACTCTAATTGAAAAAATATTTTTTTTGCTTCATCAAGACTACCGCTATTTAAAGCCTCAATAAAATCTTTGATCGGCCATTTTGAAAAAAACATTACTAGTGATGTCACAACAATGAAAATTGCCAAAGTTACAAGCAGTTTTTTTAAACTACTTAAAATTTGCGAATTCGGTGCTACATATTTTTTGGCTTGTGAAGTTAATTTATTTATCTCATTTAATTTTCCAACATGCTCAACTCTTGCATATGAAGTACCCGACACCATAAAACTACCTGAATAAATCATATCACCTGGACGTTTTTTAATTGGAACTGATTCACCAGTCAACTGTGATTCATTCACCTCAACTTCACCTTCTAATAAAATGCTATCAGAAACAATTTGGATTCCTGGTGTTAAATACATAATGTCATCTAAAACTACTTCCGTTTCTTCAACAATTACTTTTTCACCATTTCTGATTAGTGTAACTTTAGGATTAGTAACTAATTTTAACTTATTGATAGCAAGTTTTGACTTTGTTTCTTGAATAATACCAATAATTAAATTCACACTTACTATAGCTAAAAACATAAAATCAGTTATAGCAAAATTTAGATTGGTTTCATCAGGATTATTCCATTTTTTAGCAATCAATAATAATATCAAAACAATTATATACAAAATATTAAAAAAGGTAAAAGTATTTTTCACAAAAACTTTTGTAATAATTTTAATTGTTTTACTAAAATTGGATTCTATTACACCATCGATATTCACTTGAAGGTTTTCTTTTCTTTCTTCTACTTCATCAGTTGTTAGACCTTTTTTGTACTCATTATTTTTCAAATATATTGGCTTTTTACGATCTATTTTATATTCACCATATACAATTCGTTTTTTCTTTTTTACTTTATTATTTAAATCATTGCTATTATCCTTTTTATTTGACATATCAAGATTCCCTTTCAAATTATATATTATATTATAACATTTTTGCATTTATAATTAAAGTAAAAGGCTAAAAAATTTATTCATATACTTTGCAATTTTATTCTTTTATGATATCATATATATAATATGAGGTGAATTTATGAACAAATTAATTATTGGTATTAGTCCCCGTTTTTCTCATGATTATAATAGTGATTATCACTATGTAAGAATAAACATTGACTATTTAAATCAAGTTATACATCGTGATGCGATTCCATTCATATTATATGATGGTCCAAATATTGATGCAGCTTTGCAAATGTGCGATGGCTTTATAATTATTGGTGGAGACGATATAAATCCGAAATTTTATAATGAAAATAATTTATCTAAAGGTATTGAAGAAATTACTGATTCAATAGATCAAAAAATTTTAAATTATGCTATTTCTCATCATATACCTACGCTTGGCATTTGCCGCGGTATCCAAGCTATGGCTGCTTTTATGAATGGTAGCCTATATCAAGACATTTATTTTGCCAATCTAAACCATCCTCAAGAAAATAAAAAACATTATGTTACTAAAGTATCTAATACCAAACTGACTTCATTGCTACCTGAATCTTTCCTAGTGAATAGTTATCATCATCAATCAGTTAAAGATTTACCAGATGGTTTTATTACAACCTTTGTTAATCAAGATGTAATTGAAGCAATTGAACATCAAACCCTACCTTTGATTGGCATTCAGTGGCATCCTGAAAGATTTTATACAAACGAATCTAAAATTATTTTTGATTATTTCTTCAATTTAATCAAAGAATATAAAAAATAGTATTGAACAATCTTGTCCAATACTATTTTTTTTAATTATCTTTTTTATATTCTGCAACAATTTTATCAACTAAATTGGATGGAACATCATCATAACGAATGAATCTACGTGTAAAATATCCGCTTCCTTGGGTCATAGCTTTCAGATCAATAGTATATTTAATGATTTCAGCCTCAGGTATTTGAGCTGTTATTGCAGTTTTTCCATTGCCAACTGGTTCCATACCGACAACTGATCCACGACGCTGTGGAATATCACTCATAATATCACCAACATACTCATCTTTGATTGTTATTACAACTTCCATAATTGGTTCAAGAATTGTTGGCTTAATAGATTTACAAGCTTCTTTGAAAGCAAGTGATGCCGCAATTTTAAATGAAATTTCATTAGAATCGACAGGATGGTATGATCCATCATATAGCACTGCTCTTACACCTATTACTGGAAATCCTGCAATTGGACCATGTTCAAGTGTATCAATAAGACCCTTTTCAACAGCAGGGAAGAAATTCTTAGGTACAGAACCTCCAACAACCTCAGATGCAAATTCAAAATCTTTATCTGCTAATGGTTCAAAACGAATCCAAACATCACCAAATTGACCAGCACCACCTGATTGTTTCTTATGACGACCTTGTGCAGAACCTATTTTACGAATAGTTTCTCTATATACTATTTTTTGATCTGTCACACTAACATCAACTTTAAACATATTTTTCATTTTTTCCAAAATATACCCTATATGTGTCATCCCTTGGCCACCCACCAATAATTGTGAAGTTTCGGGATTTCTCTTTACTTCAAAGGTAGGATCTTCTAAATTTAATTTTTGTAAAGCAGATGAAATTTTATCTTCATCTTGTTTAGTTTTGGCTTGAATGGCAACATAAATTACAGGAGTAGGAATTTCAACAGGTGGATATAAAACAATATCTTTTTTATCACATAATGTATCACCAGTTTTAATATCACCAGATTTGGTTAATACTCCAATATCACCTGCATGAAGAACATCAGTTGATATTTGATTTTTTCCCATCATTAAAGCAATTACACCTACTTTAACTACTTGATCACTATTAGGAATATATACTTCTGTTAAGCCCTTCGTAGTTCCGGAATACACCTTGAAAAAATTAATTGTTCCAAGAAAAGGATCAACTATCGTTTTAAAAACATATGCAGAAAAAGAATCATCATCTTTACTAACTCTTGATACCTCTTTGTTAGTTTTGGGGTTAACACCATTGGCTGGTTTTAAATCAGATGGCGATGGTAAATATTTACAAATTTTATCAAGAAGGCCTTTTAAACCCATATTTTTAGTTGCAGAACCAACCAAAATTGGAAAAATATCACAATTTAACAATGCACTCCGCAATCCACTTATAATCTCATCATTGCTAAGTGTTTCACCTGAAAAATATTTTTCCATTACTTCTTCGCTTTGACTAGCAACTATTTCTAAAAACTTATCATATGCTTCCTCAACTCTTGTCATATAATCATTGGGTATTTCTGTTTCTTGTTCACTTTCACCTAAATAGGCCTTTTTCTTGATAATATCAATATAGCCTTGATAATCATTTTCTTTTCCCATTGGAATGACAAACGGAACAACCTTCAATCCAAATTTATCAATAATACTATCAATAACTTTATCAAACTTTACATTTTCTTTATCAATTTTATTGATAAATAGAATGGTAGGTGTATGCCTCGTTCTTAATTCATCCCATACCCTTTCAGTTCCAACTTCAACTCCCTTTTGAGCATCTAATAAAACAACAGCACCTTTCACAACTGCTAAATCTTGTTCTATTTCCCCTACAAATTCCTCTGAACCAGGAGTATCTAAAAAATTAATTTTATAATTATTCCACTCAACGGGTATTAAAGATGTAGACAATGATGTCTGACGATTTTGTTCTTCAACAAGATAATCCGATACAGTATTTTTTCTTTCAACTTCTCCTTTTTTATTTATTGCTTTGCTAATATATAACATGGACTCCACAAGACTTGTCTTTCCACTACCTAAATGTCCTAAAATTGCTACATTTCTTATTTGATTAGTCAAATATTCTTTCATATATAATCCTCCTCTATTAAATTCAACCATTTCATATTAATTATATACTAATATTTTCAATATTTCAATTAAATAACTAATTTTTTTGAAAACGCATACATTTTTAAAGATTATAAAAAAAGAGCATAGAAAATGC
>ENA-OPSS01000207-OPSS01000207.1-human-gut-metagenome-genome-assembly--contig:-NODE-207-length-8742-cov-1.669967_pt1 | contig 8742 bp, 11 predicted proteins | sample MGYA00241461_ERZ501914 | MGnify/ENA primary metagenome ERZ501914 (study PRJEB25962, sample SAMEA2042401) | human gut metagenome | biome: human gut; feature: human-associated habitat; material: faeces...
CAGCAACAAAACTGTCGGCAGGATAGAACGTGGGGACAGCACCCCATCTGCCGAATTTATGCTGCGGATATCAAAGTACTTTAATATGCTGGTGGAAGATGTATTCCATGTGGAAGATTGAGTCGGAGCAGCAATCCGGTTCACCTTCTATTTTGGACAGCTTTTCATGTCCTTATCAACAACTATAGTTTTTTGATAAATGCTTGACTGTAAACCTTGTTTATAGCTTATTATTAAGTAAAATAGAGTTGCTAGAAAGGAGGGCATAATATGACTATAAAAGACGTAGAAGAGCGAACAGGTTTATCCCGTTCTAATATCCGTTTTTATGAAAAGGAAAAACTTATTGAGCCTTCGAGAAATGAAAGTAATGGTTATAGAGATTATTCTGAAAATGATGTGGAAAATATAAAGAAGATTGCATATCTACGTACATTGGGAATTTCTGTTGAAGATATACGAAATATTATATCCGAAAAAGTAACATTGCAGGAAATGCTTGAGAAGCAAAAGGAAGTATTAAAAAATCAGATTACTGATTCGAATAAGGCAAAACTCATGTGCGAAAAAATGCTGGATGAAGAAAGTATTAGTTATGAAAAATTACAGGTAGAACAGTATGTAACAGATTTTCATGACTATTGGAAAGATAATCGAACTGTTTTCAAACTGGATTCAGTCAGCTTTTTGTATATATGGGGAAGTATGCTTACCTGGACTATGATTACCGCACTATGCTTGATTATTGGGGCTTTGTCTTATTCTAAGTTGCCGACAGAAATTCCAGTACAATGGAGTAAAGGAGTGGCAACATCCCTAGTTAATAAAAACTGGATTTTTATTTGTCCTGTTATATGTATCATAATCCGTTATTTATTAAAACCTTTTATCTATGCGAAATTGCAGATGAACAATTATTATGGAGAAATTATAACAGAGTATTTGACAAATTATATGTGTTTTATTGTGTTGTCAGTGGAAATCTTCTCCATACTTTTTACTTTCGGAGTGGTAAAAAGTGTTGTTGTACTGTTATTTGTGGACACGGCAATTTTTATTGGATTGTTAGTAGTTGGTTTGGTAAAAATGGATTTGAGAGGGAAAGAAGTTTTATGATTCAAATTTTATATTTCAGAAATAATAATAAGATACTATTTTTCCCACGCCTACTATGAAAACGGCGGCTATGAGATAGAAATTGCATATACTGGCGAATAAAAGAACCGCTGTTGCATGGTTTATTGGCTTCCATGTAGCGATTGAGCTGGGCACATGATACCCAGCTCTTTTACTATCTACTTTCAACATAAATTTAAAAATCACATATAATTATCCATTAAGTTATATGTAATAACTGTGTAAATCCTAATACAATTTTGCACCTGCTGGGATTGCGTCATCTAACATTACCAGATTCAGTTTTTCTTCTCCATTTACATTGTGAATTGCAGAAAGAAGCATACCACATGAATCTATTCCCATCATAGAACGTGGTGGAAGATTTACGATTGCAAGTAAAGTTTTACCTACAAGTTCCTCCGGCTCGTAAAATGCATGTACTCCTGAAAGAATAGTCCTTTCATTCTCTGTACCATCATCAAGTGTAAATCTAAGAAGTTTCTTACTCTTAGGTACTGCCTCACAATTTTTTACCTTTACAACACGGAAGTCTGACTTTGAGAATGTATCAAAATCAACCTGCTCCTCAAATAAAGGCTCTATTTCAATACCTGTATTATTTTCAACAACTGCAGCCACTTCTTCTGTTACTACTTCATTGTTATCCATTTGATTGTAACTCCTTTGCATTAATTTCTCATAATAATATGTAATGTCGGTTGAAACTGCATTACTACAAGCTAGTATACCATAAATATATTGTTTTTAGGAAGAAATATCCTATTTCATCCATAAACAGTCTTCATTTTTTTAATCGAACAAAAAGTCTCTTGTCCTTCGGGCACATCTTTTCAAGTTCCTCAATACTGTATCTTCTCAAATCATCTTTGCTTTTTATTCCCATTCTAAACGCATCCATACATAGGAAATCATCAAATCTGACTCCATGCTCCCGATCATTCAGTTCTTCTACACTGCGCAGCTTTATGCCTTACTCTTCACAAATCTGATATAATTCCTGCAGTGTTGCCTGCCCCATATTACGAAACTTTATAAAATATTCCTTTGGATATTCTCTCACTCCTTCCAATGACTCAAATCCGTTCCTTCTTAGAACATTTCGTAACCTGTTCGACATTTCAATATCATCATAATCTGTTTTTTCAGCGTACATAAAAACTCCCTTTTGTCATTTTATTTGTTGTATATCTTATCAACCTCAGATTCATACACCGATTCAGTATGAGTATCAAATAGCACCCACTCCACCAGATCAAACCAATCCGGATTATCCTGCAAGAACCTATTTACTGTGTGTACTGCAATCTTTGCTGCCAACTCAACCGGAAAACTATATACTCCCGTTGATATAGAAGGAAATGCAATAGACCTGATTCCATACTGGCTTTTGTTTTTCCGTTTTCAATTTCATTTAAGTTCTGCCTGCTAATTTGCAATTCCTGTGCCAGTCGTGATTGAGAATAATCACAGGCATTTCTCTTTTGCTTTAATGTTTCAATAAATTCTATATCATTCATGCTTCATTCCTCCAATCAAAAAGGCATATACTCATAGGAGCATACACCTTGTATCTTATATTTATTTTCTATTGATATGCTGTTTTAGACCTGTCGGATAAAAAGAATATGGTGTGAAGTGAAATAAGTTCTTATAACCTTATAAATCGTTGCATATCAGCAGTTTTGTATTTATTTTTTCTCTTGTCTTTTGTAATAGTACCCCCCCTGTTAGATAACGGGGGCTTTATGGCTCGCTGACGCTCGCCCCACCGTCAGAGTGAACCAGCCGTTTGCCAGCAAAACTGGCATGGCTTGATGTCTTACGCCACCACGTCTGGATCACTCCGGCGGTGTTGCTGTCTTGCCTACCATTTCCTCATTTTCCGTGTACTTATATCCAACACCTCTGACAATGACGATATAGCGTGGTCTGTCCGGCTCCGGCTCAATCTTCTTTCTTAATTTTCGTATGAATGAAGTCAGATTATTAGGGTCTGCCGGATAGTCATATCCCCATACATTTTCATAAATCTGTTCTTTGGTAAAAACCTGCTCCTTTTTAAAATTCTTTTTTGTTCATAATTGACAAACTGATTTTCATTGAAACCAATAACATCAACAAAGCGATAATAATTGCAATAGCGATAAGAACTCCCATGCTTACAGTTGGCAAATTATCTAACAGACTAACTAAATCAATATTGAAAATGGCTTCTGCTCCTTTCACGATAACGAGAGTGATTACTGCCAGACCGCCAAATGCACCAATCATAGCAATTCTTCCTTTATCTCCACCGAATTTTAGCTGAAAAGGAAGCATGATTGCTTGAACGACAATCATAATAGGTAAAATCATCAATGAACTCTGTACTAAGTCTGTAATAGGTAATGTATCTTTCAATACAGTTGTAATTATTCCTAAAACAGTTGCCAAAACCCAAGCCATACACCCCAATAATAGACCAAGAAAGTATTTTTCACTCACATAATGATTACGTGTAATAGGTAATGTAAACAGAAACGCATTTCCATTATCAAAATCATCATAACTGATTGTGCTTACTGTAAAAAGTGATACAATGAAACTCAGAAAACCTAATGGGAATATCACATCATCAGTAAATATCATCATTCCGATTACAATCGCCAAAATGAGCAACAGAAAATTTTTCTGTAACATCATCAATTTCAAATCTTTTACGAATAAACCTTTCATTGTTCTGTCCCCCTTATCATCATGGTAATGACTTCATCTATTGTACCTTTTTCAATGGCAATTTTAGGATAATTCTCCATATAATACTGTTTCTGATTTGTCAGACAGCTATATCCATATGTTTCTTTTTTGGAACGCAATATAAACTGTTTATCCAGCTTGCTGTATTGTTCTGCGTCTACTTTTAATAAAGCATAGTCACTAAGAAGAACGTCTGTATCTTCATGCAGAATAATTTTTCCGTCATGTATCATATAAAGGTCATCACATAGCGACTCCAAATCACTGGATATATGAGAGCTGATTAAAATGGAGCGTTCTTCATCTTTTTCCAGAAATTCTCTTAACATTTCAAGCAATTCGTCTCTTGCGATTACATCTAAACCTGCTGTCGGTTCGTCCAGTATCAGCAGTTTTGCATTGTGTGAAATTGCAACCAGCACTTTTAATTTTGCTTTCATTCCTGTTGAAAATTCTTTTATCTGTTTATTCATAGGTAGTTGAAATTTCTGTACCTGTTCTATAAATAGTGATTTGTCGAATTTTGAGTACATATTCTGCAATATAGGGATAATATCTTTTATCTTCAGATACCCACTAAAACCAGAATCCGACAATACTACACCCAATTCCTCTTTATCTTTTGCTGTGAAGTCTTTTCTGTCCTTTCCAAGTATGGTAATATTTCCGCCGTCAGTTGAAATCAAACCTAATATCGCCTTAAATGTTGTGCTTTTTCCAGCACCATTTTGTCCAATCAAGCCTGTTACACATCCAGACATAAGCTCTAATGAACAATCAAGAGAAAAATTATCATAATGCTTTTTCAAGTGTTCAATTTTTAACATACATCAACCCTCCAATATCAACTCAAATAAACTTTTTATATCTTCATCACTAATACCACATCGTCTGCCTTTTTGGATAGCCTGCTCCAAATCCGCTTCCAATTCTTTTTTCTGTTCTTCCAAAAGCAGTTCTGTATTTGTAGCCGCTACATAAGTGCCTTTTCCATGTACTGTAACCGTAAAACCCTCACTTTCCAAATTGTCGTAAGCTTTTTTTACAGTTAAAGCACTTATTTTTAGTTCCTTAGAAAGTGTACGGACAGATGGAAGATTGTCGTTTTCCTTTAGTTCCCCGTTGCGTATGAGCATTTTAATCTGGTCAACAATCTGTTCATATATGGGAACCATTAGGGAAGTATTGATTATAATTTTCATTCTTTATATCCTTCCTTCTTTTCTTGATAACAGTATATAACAGTTACAAACTGTTGTCAAGTGTTATATAGTGTTTGTTTTAAATTTTCTTTTGAAATTAAAAACATGCAAATCAATATAGAAATGCATGTTAAAAAATATAGTATTCTATTGTAATTCCTTTAACGCAAGCAGGTGTTTCATGGATTGTTTCTAATATCCTTTTGTTGGGGAAACTCCATTTTCCCACTTTGTAATGGCTTGTCTTGATACACCGATTTTCTCAGCCATCTTCTCCTGTGAAAGTCCAGCCTGTTTTCTGTAATGTTTAATTTGTTCTTCTAAAGTCATTTTTCTACCTCCGTTTTCGGTTTGTTTTCCTTCCTTCACAGATTAGTAAATTAACCTTTACTAAACAAGAAACATTAGCTGTCATTTCACTATTTTTCTGCTACTTTCCGTAGCAACGCCATAAAATAAAGGTTTTTACAACGAAAACTAAATTTATCCAATCGTCAAATCCCGATTGAACAAAATCGCTGCGCGATGGCCTGCCAAGGCTGTGGCGCAGTTTTATTTTTATTAAAAAGCAGTGGAATTACTTTCCATAATCCGTTATTGTTAAGTTACCACACGAAACAACTGAACTAAGAAAGCTCCACTGCCTATGATAAGAATAACATTTTTCAGTCTCTTCCGCAATCGGAATTATGACGCTAATGCACCTCCGAATAGGTAGATGTAATTATTAACACTACTTATTCTGGAGGTTTTATTATGTATAAAGATATTTTTGAATCCATCCGCAATGAAGCGGAAAAACGTAACCTGCGTGAAAGAACTATTCAACTGTATTGCTCTGATGTCAGTTACTTCCTTCGTTGGATTGGAAAAAATGTTTCTGATCTTACACTTGAAGATGCGGAAAGTTTTCTTACTGCCAAACGTCTGGAAGGAAGGTCTCCTGAAACTCACAATCACTATCGGTCTGCAATAAAGTTCTTATATAAAAAGGTGCTGAAGACTGTCTGGGATGATGACACTGTTCCGGCTATGAAAAGAGAGCGAAATCTTCCTGCTGTTCTATCCCGCGATGAAATAAATGCAATCATTGACGCCACTCCGAATCTGAAGCATAAAGCGATTATTGCAACTATGTATTCTTCCGGATTACGTGTATCAGAGGTTGTTCATCTTCATTATGATGACATTTCACGTACCAACATGACAATTCATGTTCGTGAAACCAAAGGCAGAATTGACAGGTATACGATTCTGTCTCAAAAAAATTTAGACCTTCTCACTGAGTATTGGTACAAATGTGGTCGCCCTAAAGATATCCTTTTCCCAAGTTCCTGGTCCGGTGGATATCTTGATATAGCCAGTGTTAACCAGTTCTTTAAGAAAAGTGCTAAACTCGCCGGCATTAACCGTCACGTTTCCTCTCATGCGTGCCGTAATAGTTTTGCCAGCCACTTATTCGAAAGTGGCACAGATATAAAATATATCCAGTCACTTCTGGGACATGTTGATCCTCGCTCTACAGATGTTTACCTTCATGTGAGCAACAAGACACTTCTTGGAATCCGCAGCCCGTTCGACAACCCGGAAGGTGGTGAATCATGAGTAAGGATTGTACGATTCAGGATGTTTTTCATCGTTTTTATTCATCTTTTGAATCCACACATAGTATTTCTCCCGCTCAGAGAAAAGCCGCTTACCACATCATGAATTGCAAAACCGGCGCCTTTGGTGTGAATGTAAGCGTATGCGAGGACTGCGGTTGCATATCAGTCCACTATAACTCCTGCCGTGACAGATGCTGTCCTATGTGTCAGGAGTTTCCAAAAGAAAAATGGGTAGATGCACGGCGGGAGGATATCTTAGATGCTCCTTATTTCCATGTGGTTTTTACAGTTCCGGAAGAACTCAATCCCATTATCTACAGCAACCAGAAATTCTTATACGCTGCTCTTTATCATGCGGCTTCAGATACTCTCAGTGAACTTGCTGCTGACAGTAAATATCTTGGGACTGATATCGGCTATATTTGTATCCTCCATACATGGGGAAGTACCATGAATTTTCATCCTCATATCCATGCGATTGTTCTTGGTGGAGGGCTGGATGTGAAAAATCATTGGAAAGACAATGGGAAAGATTTTTTCCTTCCGATTAAGGTAATCTCAAAAACGTTTCGTGGAAAATACATGGCTGAACTTAAGCAGCTCTGGGAAAATGACAGGCTTGAATTTCATGGATCGGCTGCACCTTACAAAAATCACTATACTTTCAAGGAATTGTTAAATACCTGCTATGCAAAGGAATGGATTCCTTATTGCAAGAAACCATTTGACGGTGCCGAATCTGTCATCAGATACCTTGGAAAATACACCCACCGGATTGCTATCAGCAACTACCGTATCAAAGACATGACAGAATCTACAGTTACATTTTCTGCTAAAGATTACAAAAACCAAGGGCTTTGGAAAGAGATCACCATATCCGGCGAGGAATTTATCCGTCGATTTTTAATGCATGTTCCTCCAAAACGTTTTGTACGTATCAGGCACTATGGTCTTCTTTCATCCAGAAATAAGAAGAAAAAGATTACCCTATGCAGAAACATCCTTGGTTGCAAAAAATATATTTCCAAGCTGAAAGATATGGATGCACCTGCCATTATCCGTCTTCTTTATAATAAAGATATATGCAAGTGCTCTTCCTGTGGTGGTAAGATTATTCCTCTGCCTACAGAACAACATTTTATAAAACCAAAACCACATATGCTCTGTTAACGTATCATAACTGTATATTTTTTTAGCTTCCTTAGGGAGGCTTATTTCTGGTGTCATAATACAGGACTGAATTATAAATTCTATGTGTTTCTATGTGTACATGCTATCCTATTATAAATAGAGTGTCAGAATTAAAAGTCCATATAGAGTTGACGCGCTTTGTTCAACCAGAAAAAATCGAAATTGATGCAAACGAAAGGGCAGTTAATGAAAAGTCTCAAAACTGCTTTTTCGTTTACCCCATCATCGATTGTAACCTAAAGAATTTGTTAGATTCATAAAACACTATTTTCCATAATTGTATCATAATCACATAATCCGGAAAAGTAATTATTTTTTTCTTTGCCAATCCTTTTACTATCTTATCAAAATATGCCTGCATGGACACAATAATCGAGAATCCCCTTGATATTCTCCTCAGTATTTTGGTGCTTTCTTTATAGATTCCGTCCCTGATACTGTATTGTTACTACATAAACGATTTTGCGTGGTTCATCAATGCGATTCATTCTTGCAAATTTATCATACAGTTCACTGCTCATTACAGCCAAGTCGCTATATCCGTTTTTGGTGATAAAAATAGGCTCCTGTTCCTTATGTGCAATATTGGAAATCTCGGTTGTATTGCGTAAATCCTTAATAGGCATAATAAGTGGCATGATACTTCACTCCTTTCATTGACATAATTATAGCATAATTATGCCAATGAAAATAACCGCGAAATTCATATCTTCACAAAATAATATATGGACAAAATTGAAAAACTTATTACAAAAAATTAAAAATAATGGTTGACAGATACACCACTATCGTGTATTATATAACACGTGCTCGACACAAGAGAGCTCACAAACATAACAAATGCGATAGTGGCGTAGTTGGAAACG
>ENA-OPSS01000210-OPSS01000210.1-human-gut-metagenome-genome-assembly--contig:-NODE-210-length-8670-cov-1.388624_pt1 | contig 8670 bp, 7 predicted proteins | sample MGYA00241461_ERZ501914 | MGnify/ENA primary metagenome ERZ501914 (study PRJEB25962, sample SAMEA2042401) | human gut metagenome | biome: human gut; feature: human-associated habitat; material: faeces...
CCCTGTCCCCGCACTAGCCCAAACAACCATATTGCCAGGAGTATCTATAATCTCTTGTTGAACCTTTGAAATACTCATTTGCAAATTTCCTCCAGGCATGCGAAATTGTAGTGTTTAAATATTTTATTACAGTCTTCAGGACTTAGTTTATTGACAAGTTCAATCATATTATATTTTTTATGTTTTTTTAGATAAGAAATAACATCACCATTCGCATTTGGTAAATAAACAATTAGTTTATCATGCAAAACTTCATCCAAGTCCTCTTCCAAACTAACCTTGGATAAATATATATGTTTTTCAGTTCTAATCTCGTCAAGCACTTTTTTATTCAAGTCATATAATCTTCGTTTAACTTCAATCTCATTTCCATCAACAGCATCTGTCGGTAAGAGATCTTGTTCAAGTATATGATTAAGTCTAAAAAAGCCAATCGGGCTATAACTTGAATCCTGTCCTGTGGTCCGCAAATCATTATCTGTTTTAATAAAGTAAGGTATGTTAAGTTTAGCTAAAACGCTGATGTAAGGTTTAAAATCAATACCATTTGTAACCAAAATAAATATACCATTAACCTGATAAAACGGTTTTAGAGTCGATAAAACTTTGTCAAAAAGTATCTCTTCTGATGGACCTTCGACCAATAATACTCGATCAGCAAAAATCGCCTCAATAAGACCTTTATTTAACTGTTTTTTTAATGTTTTGAATTCTTGAGGAACAGTATAAAAGGAGCTTGCGGAATTTATTTTTGTTTCATTATAAACTCTTACAAGATTCACGTTATCCATATCCATTAAAACATATGAAGAATGTGTGGTTAGAAAAACGTACTTGTATTTACTTTCTACAAAAATCCTGTGCGACAATGCCATCTGCATGGATCGATGCAGATGGTTTTCAGGTTCTTCTATAAGAAATAGATTTATTTTCTTTTCTTCTTTTTGTTTTGCTAAGATATCGTATATTGAATATACCAGTAATTTTTTACGTCCCTCTCCAGATGTCGGATAAAGATCTTCACTCCCTTTTTCCTTTATGTAAGGAACAACATTTGAATATATACCATTAACAGCAAGTTCTGATTTAACTGAAATCTCAATTTCATCATTCCTAAAATTATTATATTTTGGATTTACTAGTTTTTCAAAATTTTTAATTCCAGATAATGATGATATTTTATCATTTAATTTATTTACCAATTTTTCAATATCTTTTACTGAAGTTTCATCATCAATATCATCATTTTTAAGAAGAATAGCAGTATTTTTTCTAAAAAGATTGTATAAATTTACATATGCATCAATATATACCACATTAAAAACATTATCGATTTCAGAAGTATATCCTTTAAGAGGTATTTCTTGAAGATCATCCAAATTACCGCCCCAATAAAGCAAAGGAGTTCCTTGCATTTCGGCGGCATTATATTCAGCAAACAGCTTAATATATACTATATCCTGATCACTCAACAATGCGCCTTTTACTTTTGCACGTATTTTTTCACTATCAGGATCCGTTATATCACTAATATCTATTTGTACAATAATCTCAATAGGGACATCTGTATTCTTTTTATAAAAATCAGTTTCAATGAATTCTTGCTTTCTGACATCCCTATCAAATACATATCTCAATGCATAAAGAAAATTTGTTTTTCCTACATCATTCATTCCAAAAAAGACATTTTTATTGTCTAATTTTATAGTAATATTTTCAAAGTTACGGAAATTTTTAATTGAGATTTCACTGAATTTCAATTTTTAGTACCATGATGTTTATCAAAGAATCATCATTTTTTCCTTTCATTATGGGTATTTTTATAAGAACACAGGATTAAAGTGCATCAAGCAGTTTTAATGCGCTATGATCATTAATTTATTAGTTATAATGCGTCATTGACCTACATATTAACTTTAGACAGGAAAACATGCAATCATAAGAAATTTAATATTTTTTCAATAGAATATTCAGGCTAATTGTAAAAAGAAGTTGGACACCCCTAAAGGGTCCATTTTGGAAATATAAAAAGGCCAATAATGAAGCATCCTCTATTAGAATATAGTTACCAGACCAAATCCCAGGAAGAATGACACTATGGGCATCGCATATTCTACCACAAATGGGCACAAAAAGGGAAAACATCTTTCGTACGAGGATCGGATGCTCATCCAAATTCGTCTGAAAGATGGGTATTCCTTAAGAGCCATTGCCAGAGAGCTTACTTGTTCTCCAACTACTATATCCAATGAAATCAAGCGCGGATCCACACTGCTTTATAACGGCACCAAAAGACGGTATAAAGCCTCCAGGGGGCAGAAGGTCTACGAAGAGAACAGAAAAGCCTCCTGCCATCATTACAGCTACCTTGATAAGAAGGCTTTCATCGAGCTTGTTGAAAAGAAGTTCTTTTCCACAGGGGGGTTCCTTGATGTCTGCGCGGGCAATGCTCTCATAGCGGGAGACTTTACCCGGAATCAGGTGGTTTGCACAAAGACGCTGTACAACTATGTAGACATGGGGCTCTTGAATATCAGGATCCACAATCTGCCCATGAAACTGCGCAGAAAAACGAAGAAACATCTGCTTCGTCTGAACAAGTGAAAACTTGGCCGGAGTATTGAAGAAAGGCCTAAAGAAGTCGAGGAACGAAAGGAATTCGGCCATTGGGAATGCAATCTAGTTATTGGCGCAAAGTCCGGCCAAGATGAGTCCCTTCTTACTCTTTTGGAGCGTAAGACCAGGGAGTTCATGATTGTTAAGCTACCAGACAAATCCGCTAAAAGCGTTATGGCTGCCTTCGAAACGCTCTTGGATGAAATACAGCGAACACTTCGGAGCGTTCTTCATAACAATTACGACGGACAATGGTTCAGAGTTTGCGACCTTTCAAACCTTGAAAAAGCTGCAGAGACCCTCTATACTATGCGCATCCAAGGCTCCGTAGAGTGCCACAACGGGCTTATCCGGCGTTTTATCCCTAAAGGGAAGCGGATTGGATTCCTACACAGCAGAAGACGTCTTTGAAATTGAGCTGTGGTGCAACAAGCCTTCCTCGAAAGATTCTCGGCTGCCATAGTCTAGAGGAGATATTTTCAGAGGAACTAGATAAAATCTATTGTCTGGGTGCGGCTTAAGCAGAGCTAGAAAAGTGTCCAACTTGTTATTGCAATTTAGCGAATTTAGATGTCTTTAATATGCTTGAAGAATAAGCAAATGGATGCTCTGAAAAATGCTAAGAAGTTGCATTCAGTTCATGCAGAGACAAGGAAACAATTAGGATATGTTCAAAATTCTGAAACTGATATTGATATCTTAGTTGATAAGTTGAAATCTTGAGTAAAATGGCAGAAAGCGGAATGCATCATAGACAAATTGGTCGTCTTCAGCATGAACATGAAATCGGTTATAACAAATACACTGGTTTCTTTATAAAATATGAAGATGCTGTATCGTAAATTCCCTTACGAAAGGGTGCGGAGAGATGAACCTTTATTTGAAGAAGAAAGTGCGGGATGCTTGTCCTCAGCTTGTTGCTGTGGAATCATAAGGCACGGCTCAAGCTGCCGCAGTACATTATTGAAGTGCTTAAGGAATTTCAAGTTCGTGAAGAAATCTGTATGAGATGAAGGTTTTTGATAGCATCACGAGTGATCATTAGCATTCTTTAATAAACGCTGTACTTGGCGATTTTCCTCCTTCTTAAAAATGAATGTGTGCTGCTTTCATTTTGAGAAGGAGTTTTTGTTGCGAGGGATGTTAGAACACAACGTGTGACTATGAGGACCACAAAATTTGGACTAATATCTTTTTATCTTGTTACAGCTCAAGGCTTAACTTTATGGGGCACTACAGAAATCTCCAGTTAGATACGGGTTTGTTATGCGGATACAGTGGAATTGTATCCCATTATCATGTACAATAACGGAAGCGTCTTGCGTTAGAAATATTGATTTATATGAACTGATTAAGATGGGAGGAGACCTAATCATACGATGTGATAGCATGTTTTTGATATTTTTACAAAGAAAGGGTTTGACAGATGAACGACGAAAATACTATCATTCGACAGACAGACAGCTATATTTGAAATTCCTTCACGTCGAATTGAATGGATAGATATAGCAAAAGCTGTTGCTATTATTTTGGTAATCATTGGCCATACAGTGAAATATGGCAGTGATATAAGAAATATCATTTTTTCCTTTCATATGCCATTGTTTTTTCTCCTATCTGGTTATACGTATAAAATGGCAAATACTGCAACTGACTTATATAGTCATATAAGGAAAGGGTGCAGACACCTCCTTTTACCTTGTATTATTGTATCCATAATTGGAATTTTTGCTTCGTTTATATTAGGAGACGGCAACGGCATACAGCAATTATGGGAAACAGTAAAACGCACAGGTGATGCCTTGTGGTGGGCCTCGGGTGTAAAGGTTCATTCCCATCCGGGGGCTGGAGCTATTTGGTTCCTTTTTTCTCTCTTTTGGGCCAAGACGATTATAGATGGGCTAAATTTAATGTTTCCAGGGAAGCACATGGGATACATATTGACTTTTGTTGGACTCATGGGAATTGCCATTGGTAGTAAAGGAAAATGGTTACCACAAAATATGGATGTCACCCTTGTCGTTATACTCTTCATTTATTTGGGAATGCTCTGGAAGAAGTATCAAGAATCAATTGAAAAATACGCCATTCCTCTATTTTTCTTGAGTATTCTTATTTGGGTCAGCTGTTTACATTACCACATTTATATTGAAATGGCTACACGTCATTATCCGTTTTTAACCTTATCTATTTTAGAAGCTGTATGTGGTTCTTTTGCTATATGTTCTTTATGTAAGGCATTGGCACAAAATACATTTATAAGACGCCTTACATTATTTATAGGGGCCCATACGCTGTTAATCTTCCTCGTTCATCATTTAGATTGGATTTTCCGGCCTTTGTGGCAAATGCCATCATATTGGATGACTTGTGTGATGCGTGTTTGCAGCGTACTGATGATTTCCCTTTGCATTCATGTGATACGCTGTTGCGTCATTAAATTCCCTAGACAAGTAAATTTGTAGAATGTCAGAGGCGGGTAAAATTCGCTAATTTTAGACGAGTCAAATTGCTCACTTGACCATCTGCCGACACGACAAAAAAAATAAGCAATGTTCTAAGACCAGGAGTTTTCCCGTACGGAAATTCCTGGTCTGTTAGCTGTGCAGAAAAATGACGTAAATTAAATCAATTAAAACTCAAATATAAGAATAGAAGTAGCGAAAGGAGTAGATAGGAAAGATAACGTATAATAAGTTTCGCAAATTCAATTTCATATAAAAATAGACATAGTCCATTGCCGTCAATAAAATTAAGTTACCACACAAAACCCACCGAGGAGGAGCTATGTCTGATGACATTATACAACTCTATGAGGATCTCATAAAGATCAATCTCAAAGATCTAGCACACAGTAGCGTCGAAGAGACCCTTAATGCTCTGCTCGATCATGAGGCTGATAAACTCGTCAACGCAGAAAAGTATGAGCGTTCCGGTGACCGAAAGGGCTACCGCTCTGGTCATTATGAGAGAAACTCCTCAACCACTTCAGGTGATGTGACTCTCAGGGTTCCCAAGCTCAAGGGCATTCAGTTCCAAACTGCCATCATAGAGCGTTACAAGCGTCGTGAATGTTCCGTTGAAGAGGCATTGATCGAGATGTACTTAGCCGGTGTTTCTGTTCGCCGAGTAGAGGAACATCACAGAAGCTCTTTGGGGAACCAAGGTGTCTCCGGGAACCATCAGTAGTCTCAACAAGAAAGCCTATGAACACATCGAAGAATGGCGTTCTCGAGGAGTACCTCTACGTCTACGTTGACGGTGTATATCTAAAGCGAAGCTGAGGCGATGAGATTCAAAATGTGTCTATTCTCGTAGCCATTGGCGCGAATCATGAAGGTTATCGAGAGATCCTGGGTGCCGCCGAGGGGCATGAAAGAAGACCGTGAAAGCGGGAAGAACTTTTTCGTCTGGCTCAAGGAAAGAGGCCTTAAAGGCATTCGCCTCATCATTGGAGATAAGTAGTGCCTTGGTATGCTAGAAAGCATTCCTGAGGTCTTCCCTGATGGCGATATCAGCGTTGTACTGTACACTTCTACAGAAATGTATTTACCGTCACGCCTAGAACAAAGATGCGTACAGTCTCTATGATGTTGAAGGCAATCCATTCTCAGGAAAGTAAAGCCGCAGCCCGTGAAAAGGCTGCACTGGTTGCTGAGAAGCTTCGGGAATTGAAGCTAACTGCGGAAGTGGAAGAAAGCATCGAAGAAACCTTAACATATATGGACTATCCTAGCGAACACTGGAATCGAACCCGAACCAATAATACCACGGAACGAGTCAATCGGGAAATCAAGCGCCGTACAAGGGCGATTGGAGCTTTTCCAGATGGCCAGAGCGCTCTGATGCTGGTCTGTGCCCGGTTGCGCCATGTAGCAGCAACAGACTGGGGATCCAAGAGATACCTGAATATGGACCATCTGTTTGAACTTGAATTTCAATGCCAGGCAGATGACCAGTTCACTGCCAGTTAACCCTGTATACCGACGGCTGAAAATGAATTTGCGAAAGATTATTGATACAATCTATCTTTATAATCTAAAGGGCATTTTCTCCATACTCTTCCTCATACCACTGAATCGTCTTTGCCATCCCCACATCAAATGCTGTCTCCGGACTCCATCCCAATTCATTATGAATCTTGGAAACATCCAGGGAATAACGAATATCATGGGCCTTCCTATCTTCCACAAACTGAATCAAACTCTCTGTCTTATTCAAGGTTCGACAAATAAGACGAACAATTTCAAGCTTGCTGCGCTCCTCCCCTGCCCCAACGTTATAGATTTCTCCTACCCGTCCATGCTGGAGAATCATATCGATAGCCCGGCAATGATCATGAACGTAAAGCCAATCACGTACATTACTGCCATCGCCATATAGGGGAAGTCGCTTATCCTTGAAGGATTACTGGATCATTTGGGAAATTAATTTCTCCGCATGCTGGAATCTGCAATAATTATTGGAGCTGCATTGGAGCTGTGGCTGATTAGGGAAATTATTCCTTTAATAAAATAAATAAGATAGCACTGCAAAAAAAAATAATAATTAAACTAATATAGAGCTTACATCTCTATTACTGTCATTAAATCCTGTGGTAACACACCTGATCTTTGAAATATTGCAGTTAAATTATTTCTAAATCGGTCACTACGCCACGCATTATAATCTGTAATATTAACAATTATGAGTTTTGATTTAGCACGTGTTACTGCAACATAGTGGTTGTAAATGTCATCTTCTTTTTCTAATCCATAGTCACCAGCAAATATAATTGCCTGGTCAAATTCCAATCCTTTTGATGAATGAAATGTTATAGAAATATTTTGCAGTTTATCCATATAAAAAGCTGCATGATACTCTTCTTCCCTTATTGTTTTTATCATGTCTCTGATATGTTTTTCTGACGTTGTAGTATAGCCAAAATGTTTTGCGATTTCAACTACTTCTCTAATAACATCTTCATCATTTTCATTTTTTAAGGCATATTCAATAGACTTGAGCATTCTAGTAAGATAGTTAGTAACGAGTCTATCCCCTATTGACTCTTCAGGAATTTCATTCATCAAGTCATAGACAGAATATTTTTTTAGAATAAAATACTGTGCAATTGCATTGTATAGCCAAGCTACATCTGTTGTAATTTCTGAAATTGGTGTTTTAGGTACATAAGTAAAATGAGTTCCAGCCTGTTCTAATTCTTTTGCCCCTGTTTTCGCGTCATCGTTCTTAAATCTTAACAATGCACAACTTTTTTCATTATTGAGCAGCGAATATACCTGATTAGCCCACTTTTTTGAAGTAGTTTTTAATAATATGATTGCTGAATTGTCAAGTTCAGGGCTATAAAGGCTTTGAGTGTCTTCATTTAACAAATTAGAGTAATTTTGTATTTGACGACAAGAACGATAATTTTCCCTCAATTTGTTCTTACTAAAATTTGGCATATCCAGAATACTTCTAAAAGCCTGAGGATAAGCTCCCCGCCATATATAAATAGATTGTTTCTCATCACCTACCACAAATAAATGAATATCTAATTGTTTGCATAAGTACATAAAAAATTGATGCATCGCATAGTCACAATCTTGATATTCGTCAATATAAATTTTAAAATACTTAGCCTTTAAAAAAAGCCTGCACGCCTTAGAATTTTTTATTATTTCTAAAGCCAATTCAAACACGAAATTTTTCTTGTTATCAGTATACGAGCATATTGTTTGTTGATTTTTTAAGTAAGAAAGGCATTCATCAAAGTCTTTTCTTCTTATAGAATAATCTGTACTTATATTTTCCTTGAATCCACTCCCAAATACGTCCTTCGCAAAGGGCTTTATTACTTCTTCAATTGCAAAACTATTATTCGTTCCTATAAAATTGTCTTTCACTTCACTTTTAAGCCTGTCTTTTATTTCTTTTGCGGCTTTAACTGTAAAAGTAATGGCTGCAATAATTTTATGTGTATGATTACGCTTGAGGTCCTCTGCGATCTTAGCGACCATTGTGTGAGTCTTCCCTGTACCCGCACTAGCCCTAACAACCATATTGCCAGGA
>ENA-OPSS01000212-OPSS01000212.1-human-gut-metagenome-genome-assembly--contig:-NODE-212-length-8610-cov-1.689305_pt1 | contig 8610 bp, 10 predicted proteins | sample MGYA00241461_ERZ501914 | MGnify/ENA primary metagenome ERZ501914 (study PRJEB25962, sample SAMEA2042401) | human gut metagenome | biome: human gut; feature: human-associated habitat; material: faeces...
CTATACTATCTTCTATCATCAGTCTTGTTATATTAGTTTTAATTTAATTTTTTCTTTAAAGCTTTTTCTACAACTAGAGGCACAAATTTGCTAATATCGCCATTAAATTTAGCAATTTCTTTTACACTACTAGAAGATAAAAAAGAATATTCATGCGAACTCATTATAAAAATTGTTTCAATTTCATCATTTAAACATTTATTTAAAGTAGCTAATTGTAATTCATATTCAAAATCACTTACCATTCTCAATCCTCTAATCATCGCTTCTGCTTTAACACTTTTTGCAAATTCTACGGTTAAAAGTTTACTCGTCACAACTACTATATTTTGATAGTCTTTTAGCGTCTCTTTTAACAAGGAGACTCTTTCTTCGGTTGTGAATAGCGTATTTTTATTCATATTATTAGCCACCAATACATACAATTTGTCAAATAGATGACTAGATCTTTTAATAATATCTAAATGTCCATTCGTAACAGGATCAAAAGTTCCTGGATAAACACCAATTTTCATTTTCAATTTTCCCTTTCCAAAATTAAAATTTCACTACTTGCATACCTTCTGCATAGCTTTATTCGATATCCATCATAATCTTTTTGAACAATATCTTCTTTGGGATATTCACATACAATATATCCTCCTATTGAAATCATATCATTTTCCATAAGAAATATGCATAATTCATCAATTACTTTCATTCTAAAAGGAGGATCCAAAAAAACTATATCATATTTTTCTTTTATCAACTTTTTCAATATTGAATTATAAGTACCATGAATAATTGTTAATTGTTCTTCTACCCCCAAACTACTAGCATTTTTTTTAATAATTTCAATTGCTGCAAAGTTAGAATCGAGAATTGTAGAATGTCTAGCCCCTCTACTAATTGCTTCAAGCGATAAAGCACCACTACCACCAAAGACATCTAAAATATTCATATCTACTAAGTAACCTCCAAGACTATTAAAAATCGCTTCTTTTACTTGGTCTAGAGTCGGTCTTGTAGATAATCCTTCAAGCGTTGATAATTTTCTACTTCGATATTTTCCCGCAATAATTCTCATAATTTTTTCCTCTTTTTATGTATAAATGTTTATAAATGGTTAATACTATTTGTGTAAAGGATTTATCCTTTGGATTAAAATCTTTTTCTTCTCCTCTATTAATCGTTTATATATTTTATCTAAAAAAGCAATATACATCCCATATATTGCTTTTTTATTTTTTACTAATCTTCAATAATCTTTTCAATATAATAGAAATCATCACTTTCATCATGACAAATGATATAACGAACACCCACTACTTCAAATTCTGGATAATTGTTGGCTTTTTCATATTCTGTATTATGGTTTAAAATAATAGTATTGCCCTCATTTGGTTTTCCCCCTAATGATAATGGGAAGACATATGATACAACCCATCCAACCTGATTTTCAACTAAATAATCCTCACGTTTAATTTTGCGCCCAGTAAAATCATAAGCATATTCAACATCACCAAATTCATGTAACCAAATTTTTAAAGCTTCATCTTTTGTCATATAAATTCACTTCCTTCAATAATCCTTTATTGCAATTATATTATATCAAAAAAAGATAAAACTGTCAAATTTTAGTAAATTGTTACTTTTAAAAAGACCATTCATTATAGACTATCAATTTTAGACTTTTCTAATTCTTGAATAAATTGATTCTTATAAAGATTAAAATAATACCCTTTTTGTTTAAGCAATTCTAGATGTTGACCTTGTTCTATAATTTTTCCTTCTTTTAAAACAATAATCAAATCAGCATCAACGATTGTCGATAAACGATGAGCAACAACCAAGCTAGTACGATTTTTTAAAATCACTTTGATAGCATTTTGAATAATTTTTTCATTTTCTGTATCAATTGATGAAGTTGCTTCATCTAAAATTAATATTTTAGGATTTGATACAATTGCCCTAGCAAACGATAATAATTGTTTTTGACCAATTGATAGTTTATTGCCACCTTCGCCAATATCTGTTAAATAACCATCTGGTAATTTTTCAATAAACTCATCGGCATTTACAATCTTACATGCTCTTTTTACTTCTTCATCACTCGCATCAAGTCGTCCATAACGAACATTTTCTAAAATATTCCCACTAAATAAATGTGGAGTTTGTAACACATAGCCAATATTCGTATGCAACCAACCAATAGACCTTTTTTTATAATCTTTATTGTCAATTCGTATTTCTCCTGATGTCGGTTCATAAAATCTGCTAATCAAATTAATAATTGTAGATTTACCCGAACCTGTTTCTCCAACAAAAGCAATCATTTGTCCTGGCTTAATTTGCAAATTAAATTTTTCAAGTACCAATTTATCAGTTCCCTTATATTTAAAAGATACATTATCAAATTCAATACTTCCAATTAAATCTTCCCAATTTTCTTTTTTAGGATGATATAAATCACCATACTTCTCTACAACCTCTAAACTATCTTTTACATCAGGTTCAGTTTCGATAAGCGATATGACCCTTTCAGCAGAAGCTTGTGCCTGTTGAAAATCAGAAATAATTCTAGCAATTGACATTACAGGATCAAAAAAACGCATCGCATAGTCAATAAATAGATATAATGTACCCGTTGTAATTATCAATTTGATATTATCACTAAGCACTAATTTACCACCTTCTACTGCAATTACTGCAACCCCTAAATATCCAAGCACCAAAATTGTTGGCCAAAAAATAGAAGAAAATATAGCTGCTCTAATGGAACGTTTTTTCATTCTTGTAATTGTATTTTCAAATTCTTCTTCATTTTGTTTTTCTAAAACTAAAGTTTTAGTTGTATTATAACTCGTGTATTAGAACCCATAAAACTTTCATTAAAAGAAGCCGTAATCTCAGAATTGATTTTTCTTACTCCACGATATTCTTTTAATATCTTTTTTCGAAAATACATTGTCAATATTAGAAAAACTGGTACTAAAATAATTAAAATGAGAGCTAGTCGCCAATTAATAATAATACTTACTATTAAAATACCAATCATTAACATAAAACCCCATAATAAATCAACAATTCCCCATGAAATAATGGATGCAAGTTTTCTAGCATCTGATGTCATTCGTGCCATAATCCAACCTGATGATGTTGTATCATAATATGAAAAAGATAATTTTTGCAATTTATCAAAAGCCTGTTTACGAATTTCAATTGTAGTATTTTCTTCAACAATTGAAGCAGCCCGAATAAAACACCACACCGTTAAGCCAAGAGCAATGGCTATAAAAGCATAAGCAGCAATAAATACCCATTTAGTTGAAAAATCTGGACTATCATTAAAATAATGCTCTAACGCATATTTATTTAAAAGAGGATATACTAAATCATTGGCTGCAAGTAAGATTACAGCAATTATCATTTGAACAATAATTTTTTTATCTTTAATTAATATGTTAAAGATTTTTTTCCATACTCCTAAATCAATTTTTTCAAATTCATCTTCTGTTTCCTCATTTTTTATAATCTCTTTTTTGAACTCTTTTTTTGATTTACTTTTCTTTTCTTGTTTTTTCTTTCTCTTCAATATCATACTTCTACCCCTTTATTATTTAGGATTTCGAAGAATTCTTTTTCTGCATCACCTTGAATATCCCATAATTTTTTATAAAGTCCATCTTCACTGATCAGTTCTTCATGAGTACCAATTTTAGATGCTTTACCATTTTCTAAAACAATTATCTTATCAGCTTGTCTAGCAGTAGTAATCCGGTGAGTAATAATAATTGTTGTGGCATGACTATTTTCTTTTAAAGCTTTTCTAATCATTAAATCCGTTTCAGTATCTACAGCACTTAATGAATCATCAAAAATAATTATTGGCTTATCATTAAGCAGCATTCTAGCAATTGCTAAACGTTGTTTTTGACCACCTGATAGAGTCGTACCTTTTTCTCCTACCATTGTTTCATAACCATTTTCAAAACTAGAAATATCTTTTTCAATTGAAGCAATTTTGGCAACCCTTCGAATATCCTCTTTTGATGCCTTGCTATTCGTAATTCTAATATTATCATACACACTTCTCGCAAAAAGAAAAGGTTCTTGTAATACAAGTCCAATTTGGCTTCTAATATATTCTTTTTTGAAATCCTTTAATTCGTTTCCACTTATTTTAACGCTACCATCTTTATAATCAATTAATCTTGTTAAAATCTTTGCAATCGTCGATTTACCTGATCCAGTTTTTCCAATAATAGCAACTGTTTGGCCAGATTCAATCTCAAAACTCAAATGTTGAAGTAAATGACTATCCGTATCATCAAATTTAAAACTTACATTATCAAAAACAATATCACCATTTACCTCATAACATCCTGTTGCATCATTTTCATATTCACTTTTTTCATCTAAAATTTCTTTAATTCTTCCAGCAGCTACACTACATTTTCCTAGGTCACTAACAATTCTACCAAGACTTCTTACTGGCCATATATATGAGCTAAGTAACATCATTACCGCAACAACGTCTGAACCAGAGATTACCCCAGGATTATTAATTAATAAAAAAATTGAAGTTGCCATCGTAATCAAGTATTGTATTAAAGTAGAAGCATCACTTACTCCCCAAAAGATAGCTGAAATCTTATTCAATTTCAAATTTTTGGCAGAGTAAATATCATTTTGTTTTTCAAATTTTTCTTTTTCAAAAAATTCATTGGCGAAAGCTTTAACCACTCTAACTCCTGCAATATTTTCTTGAATAATAGACATCAATTTCGCTTCTTCTTTTTCTATTTCAGTAAATTTTTTCTCAACATAGATACAAAAGACAATTGATGTAATTGCCGCAAGTGGAACAATGATTAAAGATACCCACATTAAGATTTGATTGATTCTAATCATTTGTAAAACTGCTGTAATCAGTACCGCAAAAATTGATATTAATTCAGGAAGTTGCGAACATAAACAGTTTCTAATTGTCTCATTATCAGTTGTACATCGTTGTATTAAATCACCCGTATCAACATTATTGTGATAACTATATGGTAAAGATTGAATATGTGCATACATATCTTTCCTTATTTTTTTAGCAAGTGTTTCACCAAAAAATTGACGATAGAATCCCATCAAAAATTTAAAAACACCTCTAGCGAATTGAAATAGAAAAAGTCCGATTGCCGCATATGTTATCATTTGAATTTTAGTTTCACCTTGATTGAAAATATCAATTACAAACTGTGGCAAATTATTTACAGATGTGGCATCATTTTCTAAAACTGATATTATATATTTTATAAACATTGAAACATAAGTATAAGTAGCTGAATCAATACCTGACATCAACATTATAATTATTAACATTGGTAAATATCTGATGACCAAGTAGCCAATATACTTTATTCCTTTTTTACTTTGTTTCATAATTTTTCATCCTTTATATGTTTTTAATATGTTATTTAAACAATCTAGTTAAATCATTTATATTTTCCTTTCGGCTAATAATTATCGGTTTTTCTCCCAACAAAACAACAGCCGGTTTGAATAAATTATTATAATTTGATGACATCGAATAATTGTATGCTCCTGTTGCGTAAACAACCATAATATCACCACTATCAATATGAGGTACTAAGACATTATGCCTAATAATATCACCTGACTCACAACACTTCCCTACAACATCTACTAAAATTTCTTTCTGATTATTCATTTTATTTACAATATCACATTCGTATACCGCATGATAAAGTGCAGGTCTAATATTATCAGTCATACCACCATTTACAAATAAATAATTTTTACCCCCATATGTTTTTTTGATTTGTGCACATTCGTATAAAGTAATCCCTGCTGGTCCTATAATTGAGCGTCCAGGTTCAATCATCACCTCTTTAATCATATTATTAGAAACCAACATTTCATCTAATTTCTGACTTAAACCAGACATCATATCTTTAATAGATAGACTTTTTTCTTGATACTCATATTTTATACCAAATCCTCCACCTAAATTTAAAAGTGGTAAAGAATACTTATATTTACTAGCAATCTCCATTTGAAATTTAATCATTTTATCAATTTCCATTTTAAAAGCTTCCATTTCATGTATTTGAGAACCAATATGAGCATGAAACCCTAATAAATTTAAGGATTTGGTCGTAGTTATGGTTTTCATGATATTATCTATCGTTTTTTCATCATAAATACTTTCACCAAATTTAGAAGTAAATTTAGCAGTTTGAATATATTGATGTGTATGCGCATCAATACCTGGATTTACACGAAATAAAATATTTTGTACTATTTTTCTTTCTTCACATAATTGGATTAAGTTCTTTAATTCATAATAATTATCTACAACAATTAATCCAATTTTATTTTCAATTGCAAAAATTAATTCTTCTTTTGATTTATTATTACCATGAAATACCAAATGGTTAGCAGGAAAATTAGCATTTAAAGCTACGTATAAATCCCCCATACTAACCGCATCCATATATAAGTTATATTCATTAATAATTTGTGCCATTTTTGGTACTAAAAAAGCCTTTGAAGCATAAACAATTGTAGATTTAAAATTTTGACCCCTAAAATATTTTTGATAATCCCTAATTGCTTCTCTAACACTAAATTCATCTACTAAATATAATGGTGTTGTATATTTTTTTGCTAAATCTTCTAATTTATAACCATTTAAATATGCATCATTATTTATAATTTTAAATCCTACTGGTTTCATCATCTTACTCCTAACATTTTCTTATCATCATTGCTTTCATTTTAAACAAGAGAAAAAGCATTAGAATTCTAATGCTTTGTGGCTTTAATCTTTCATCATTTTACCTTTTGAATCCGTAAACTTATCATTGCAAAGGATAACAATTCCATCTATCAATCCCCAAATTGAACCAATTCCGAAAGTAAATATTGTGACTAAAATTTGTGCAATCGCAATACCAGTATGTCCAGAATAAAAACGTCCAACCCCGAGTCCTCCTAGAAATATTTGAAGTAACCCACACGCCAATTTCGATTTATCGCTATATTCAATTGATGATGAATTTTGAAAAGTTAATTTTTGACCACAATTTTCACAAAATGAAGCATTATCTTGACATTCTTTTCCACATTTACTACAATATTTCATAGGTTCGCTCCTTTATATCTTTAAACTATCATCTATTATACAATATTTGAAAGTTTTTTTCAATTAATATAACTATCTTATTTAAGATACAATATCATTTTTATATATAATATTTAAATTTCCTTCTTTTTCTTCTTGCATTTGAGTTGGCAGAATAACTTTTTTTAAAAATTTAAATCCACACTTTTCCTGAACTCTTTTTGATTGATTGTTGTCAATAAAATATGAGCATGTAATAAAATCTAAATTACAATCATGAAATAAATAGTCAATCACTTTTTTTACTGCTTCTGGCATGATTCCTAAACCCCAATATTCTTTAGATAAAACAAATCCCAGTTCTCTTCCTTTTAGTTTTTTCAATTTTTCTTCATCAATTCTCAATTCCAATTGATCCAATTACTTTATGATTGTTTTTATATACAATTGCAAAAGTTTTCTCTCCCTCAATAAATTTTTCTAAAATTTCTTGTGATTGTTTAATTGATTGATGGGGAAGCCATCCTGCCATTTGACCAACACCCCAAACCTTTGCATATGCATAAAAATCATCTAAATCACTTCTTTTAAAGGGACGTAACACTAAACGATTTGTTTCTAAAATACTATCTTTTATATTAATTTTTACATTCATACATCATTCTCCTTAGATTTTTCTTTTTTTAACGCTTCTCGCATATATTTAAAAGTTTCTTTTTCTCCTTTTTCAAGGTAAATTTTTAATAAAAATTCAAATTTTTCTCGCGTTTTATCATGTATAGGAAGATAATATCTTTCCTTATTATAATAATAATCCCAAACCATTTGGGGTTTAAACTTTTTCTTATTATAAACTTTAGATGCTGCTAAATGATCACAAAAACTTTCAAAAATATATTTATTAGGCATAGGAACTGGTTTGTAGATTTTATCATTTAAATCTAAATCAAGCCAATATTCAGGATGATGTTTATTACGTCCTTTATGATGTAACCATGCTTTACTGAATCCTATTTTTTTTCTTTCCTCACTAATTGGACTCCTTGTTCCCTTATAATACTTTGCTCCATTGAAAAATTCAACAAAACTATATTTGGACAAATCATGGAGTAAACCCTGTTTATAAAGACCAATTTTGAAGCAATATTTCATAACTTTATGACGATGTTTAGTAATTGTTATAAAATGTTTCAACAGATGCATTTTATATTCTCCTTTAATTATATTTACTAAATTTATTTTTATTCTATCATAATTTATTTTATTTAGCAATGTATTTAAAAATAATAATAGCGTAGATTATATCTACGCTACTTTTTCCTTTTGATTACTATATTGAGCTTCATACATTGCTCGATACTTCCCATTTTTATTATATAATTCATCATGAGTACCAGATTCAACAATTTTTCCATCATCTAATACATAAATGTTATCAGCATATCTAATTGTTGAAAGTCGGTGTGCAACCACAAAAGTGGTTCTACCAGCAG
>ENA-OPSS01000215-OPSS01000215.1-human-gut-metagenome-genome-assembly--contig:-NODE-215-length-8593-cov-1.574608_pt1 | contig 8593 bp, 8 predicted proteins | sample MGYA00241461_ERZ501914 | MGnify/ENA primary metagenome ERZ501914 (study PRJEB25962, sample SAMEA2042401) | human gut metagenome | biome: human gut; feature: human-associated habitat; material: faeces...
CTGATTATTCCATAGAAGCGGTGGCCACCATGTACCACCTGATTTGATGCTATGAACGATAGGATTTAAATGAATAAGAACATTTTTCGCATACTCATTTCCTGCAAGATAGAACATATCTAGAAATCCATATAAACAAATAATTAGCAGCGTGACAAAGACTCCATTTGTAAGAACATGAATTCCCTCATCACAATTATCCCTATACCAGGAATATATCATAAAAGAGACACAAAAAGTCAATAAATATAAGATTAAAAAGGACTTTATCGGTCGAGCAATCATCCAAATACTTAAAAGTTCAATTTTTGTAACGGGAATTCCTAAGCCATATAATTTATTATAGACATATGGCAACTTCTCTACTTGATCAATTGGGCCAGATAAAATAACATCATAGTAAGGGTAGTTAAACAACCCCCAAAAAAGTGAAACTAGCAAAATAGTAAAAAAGATAGAAAAATATGCAAAAAAATGTTTTTTATCTCTATTCAAGGAAAATTTAGGCTTGTTCCTAATTGTATATATAATTCCAACGATAATTGGATATATGGAAAGTTTCTCGGCCATTATTCCGGCTATAAAATTTAGTCTTAGGATTTCAGGTATATCATTAAATACAAGCGCTATTATTATTATAAATAATAATAGATTATAGTTTCTTTTGTTTGAACAATATATTTTAGATTTCATAAAAGTTGTCACCCTAGTATTAAATCATAAAAATAAGATAACCGTGATAGATATCCAGATCATCACCAAAGTCCGATTGAAGCCTGAGAAAATCATCAAAAAAATAGACGATAAGGAAGTTATCTGCATCAACAAAAAATACATTATTTCCCTTAACTTGCTGAACACCATAGTTTCTTGCTGCCGTAAAACCTTTATTTTTCAGATGACTAACTTGAAGGTCTTAATAATTACCTGTTACTGAATCCAGAAATGCTGCAGTTACCAAATTACCTTCGTCATCAATTACAATGACTTCATAGTTAAATTTTTTGGGAATAGATACTATAAAAGAAATTTAGTATATCATTATTATATGTAGGAATTATAATATTTATATTCGCATCACTTTTATATATACTTATATTTCTCTACATTAAACTTTAATTTTTGCAATAATATTTTAGAGTATCAAAAATTCCTTGTGTTAAATCAAATACTGGATACCATCCAAGCTCAATTAACTTACAACTATTTAATGCCGAATTACTCATACGATTATAGCTTCTTAATTCTACGTCGTCAGCCTTTTCAAAGATTAGCTTAACATTAGCTAATTCCGCCATAGCACTTGCAAATTCTCTAATTGAAATTATGGAATCTGGATTAGATATATTATAAGCCTCGCAGGTTTTACCATTTAGTAATATGGCAAACAATGCCGATGCACAATCAAGTGTATAACAATATGACCTTAGTTGATTACCTGAACTCTTCATTACAATATCTTTACCAGCAACAGCACTCCTTGTAAATTGTGCAGATGCCCTCGAATCAGTCGGCAAGATAGAAGGTCCATAAATATGTCCCGGTCGGGCGATAACGGAATCTACCCCATATTCATAAGCGTAAGATGAGCATAAAGTTTCAGCGGCACGTTTAGAACTTGGATAACAGGCCCTTGGATCCAAGAAATCCACATATCCATAATCGTCTTCTAATGCAGGATCACTTCGCGTTTTATTTCCATATACCTCACTGGAAGAAATAAATAACAACCGACTTTTAGGATTATGATTTTTAACTAATTTTAGTAACGATACAAGGCCGTTAAGATTACAAAGCATTGCTTCTACAGGATTATGGATTAGACTGAAAGGATCTGCTAAACTTGCACCATGAATAATGTAATCGGCTATTACATTATTTAAATCAGAGTCTTGCTGCGCGTCATAGTAACAGAAGCTAAAATTCTCCCCATCTAAAATGAAAGGAAACCGTTGTTTAATTTTATCCCAACTTCTTCCGCCCAAAGTAATCTGCATGTTGAAGTTATGTCGGCTATTTAAGTAATATAAAATCTCAACAACAGCAGAGCAGATCATACCAGTAGAACCCGTGATAAAAATCCTCTTATTTTTTAGATTTACTAGATTTGGAATACAACTTGCGACTTGCCCAACATCATTCCAATAGTCTTTGTTATATTTCATAAACAATGTCCTTCTCTACTTTGTTTGTCCATAATACGCATTAGGACCATGTTTTCGAAAATAATGCTTATCTAGCAGATATTGCGGGATTGGCACTGCAGCCGGATTTAATAAACGAGTTAAGAACGCCAGATGTGCAACTTCTTCCAAAATCTTTGCATTCTTCACTGCACCAATTGCATTACTCCCCCATGCAAAAGGACCATGTCCTTGACAAATAACGCCAGAAACTGCCATATAATCAATATCTTTAAATTGATTTACGATTACATTTCCCGTATTTTCTTCATAACCTTCATTGATTTCTTTCTCTGTAAGGACCCTTGTACAGGGAATTTCCCCATATGCGAAATCTGCATGCGTGGTTCCATAACAAGGAATTGGTTCTCCCGCCTGAGCCCAGGAGGTAGCCCAAACAGAATGAGTATGTACAATCCCACCTATATTTTTAAAATTCTTATACAAAATAACATGCGTTGCCGTATCAGAAGATGGATTTTCACGACCTTCAACCACGTTACCATCAAGGTCAACAATAACTATATTTTCCGGGGTTAGGCTGTCATAAGGAACACCGCTAGGCTTAATGGCCACAAGATTTGTTTCTCTATCTATAGCACTTACATTACCCCAAGTGAATTCTACTAAACCATAAGCAGGCAGCAATTTATTTGCTTCACAGACTGTTTTACGCAGAGCTTCTAACACTCTTTAATCACTCCTTTAACCAACTTGAACGTTTAGATTGCAGAAGAGCCTTAAAGATATCGATATCTTCAACAGTTGTTAACTTCACATTTTTTTCTGATCCCCTGCAGAAATTAACTTTTTTACCTAGCTCAATCATCAATGTTACTGACGCAACTGAGTTAAGGATTCCTCTTTGAATGGCTTCTCTATGTAAATCACAAATATCACCTAAGAAGAAGCCTTGCGGTGTTTGTGTTCTCTTCAATTCATCACGAGGATAGACCTTATTTGAAGTCTTCTGATCATTTGTTACGACCATTGCTTCAGCACATGGAATAACCGTAATTGCGTTACCGTATTCTCTTGTTGTACTAATGCAGTCATTAATAATTTCCTGCGAAATCATAGGACGAATACCATCATGAATCAGTACAACCGAATCTTTTCCATACAGTTCTTCCAGGCCAAAAATACCATTTCTGATGGAAGCCTGTCCACAATCTCCGCCTTTAAAAATATGCTTTAATTTAGTGATATTAAACTGTCTTGCATAAACTTCGAGAACGTGTTCCCACTGATTCAAGCAAACGACAGCAATAACGTCAATATTTTGATTTTGTTGAAAGGCTTCTAGTGTATAAATAATAACTGGCTTATCAAGTACATTGATAAATTGTTTGGGAATTACTTGACCCATTCGTTTTCCAACACCACCAGCAATGAGTAAGGCTATATTCATAACTGTAATCTCCTCCACTATTAATTTATGTATACTGTAATATGATGATTTTTCCTACACGAAACATCTGGCAACTTCATATAATCTCCATAAATTCCCTGCAAATATTTATGCCAACAGGAAAAAACAGGAAATTGCAATCCTTCAAAAGTGCAGTATTCACATTTCTCAAATTCCTCTTTAAGCATACGTTCATCAAGCCCATATAAACCCAATGTGACGACGCCAACATATTTGGAGTCATCATAAGGATGTCGGGCAGCAAGCGTTTCTAATTTATGTATACATCCCTTCTTGCCATAAAGTAAAGAAAGTGGTTTTAATAAAAACTTACCGATTGTTTTACTTATCGTTGTCTCTTTCCCCAATTTCGCACTCTGAAGGCGAAGAATCTTCCTATAAAGGTCTTCCTTCTCATAAATCCTTTTTACGGCATCCAAAGATTCTGGCAATCCATCCACAGGCAAAATATCGATTCATAAATATTTTCTTAGAGATGAATATTCTCCTACGACAGTTGTATCTAAATCTTCCAACCGGGAAAAAGGTCTGTCAAAATTATTCAATGCGCTGGAACAAATCCCAATTTGGGAATTATTCTTAAGTTCTTCACTAAGTACTTTAATCAAGGTTTCATAATCAGGTCGAGGCATACATACGTCAATATCATCATCCCAAGGAATGAATTCTTTATGACGAATGGCACTTAAGAGTATACCCCCCCCACATAAATAAAACCTCAGATTATTTCTTTTACAGAAATTAGAAAAGAAGAGTAATAATGAAATTTAACTCTCTTTTCTTAATCTCATCCAAAGACAAAAGCTGCATTTTAAACTGTTCCTCTCGTTTGCAACAAATTTAAATCTATAATATTTTTTAAATTTTGCATTCAATTATGCAATGTTTTTCTCGCTTGTCTACATCAGGAATTTGCATATAATCCGAACCATATAAACGATTTAAATAATAACTTGGATCTTTCATTAGTTTTAAAGGCATATTTTCAAAGAGGACAGTTTGATTCATACAAATTTTACTTCTTTCATACGTCTCCTTAAAAAAATGGCCTCTCCCTGATGGGCATGAAACATAGTTTGAGTGGATGTTCTTACACAACATATTAATTTTGTTTGTCCATACACTCCAAAATCTCGATGACGAAAAACAGTTCAAAATCTTCCCCAAAAATATTTTAGTACGAAGTGATTTTAAAGTTTTGGGATCAGAATCGCTAAAGAAATTTAAGATAATCTCTCTATCCTTATAGTAACGAGAACAAGATAAACAAAACCCAAAAAGCAAGCTCAAAAATCCGTGAAGAGTTCTAAAAAAAGCATTATTAGAAACATTCTCTAAAATGAATATATCAAGATAAACACCAGGATTATTTCGATTGGGAGCTAAGTGTGTTCTATAAATTGTACCATTAAGAGACAGCTGTGCTATTGGCATTCCAAGCTCCGGGGTTGTTTCTGGAGAATGCAGTGTGTATTTTTCTCCAAGAGATTCATTAAAAATTTGTAAAAATTTATTCCAGCTCTCTCTGGTCATGAACACATCAATATCATCATCCCAGGGAATGAACCCTTTATGCCTTACAGCTCCGAGTGCGCTGCCACCACATAATGAATAGTAAAGATTATGTTTGCTGCACACTGAATCAAAATCTTTAAGGATGCTCAGCATAGTTTTTTGTAAATCTTTTAATAAAGCTCCTTCAATCTGAACTCCCGCTTTATTATTCTGATGTTTTAAAATATTAAAAGTAGATAGTTCCATTATGGACCCTCCACGGTTTACTAACTTTAATTTCTGATGGTGTTCCAAATTGCGTTAGAATTTCCTTTGCACATCGTCACAAAGCCTAAAAATTGTGCCATTACGGTCATATAAAAATACATTAACAAATTTAAAAATTTATTCCTCAACATTTTCTGATTTGGATTATGATATTTGATGAATGTAACGATATAACTTACCAACAAAATAATCGTCATAAAGATTCCGAACCAGTTGAAAAAAGATAAATAAACGCAAGTTAATGTAAACAATATTAATATAAAAGGAGATATCCAACGCAATAATTTATGAGAAATAAAAAGAAAACTGATACGAGATGGTTTTAGAAATTCGGTTAAAAACCTTAAATTGTAAAAGTTTCCACTTGCAATTCTTGTTTTACGCTTTAGTTCCTGTTGCAGTGTAGTACCAGCATCTTCACATGAATAAGCATCAGGTTCATATGCTATGCGATAACCTTTTTGAACAATCCACATTGAATTTAAAAAATCATCAACTGCTGTATTTCTTGGCAATTGTTCAAATAGATTTTTTCGAATTGCATAACAGGCACCATCAGCTCCAATAACTGTAGATACCTTATCCTCAAGTTGTTTTATTTTTGATTCTAATTTCCAATATACACCTTCATTTTGACTGATTTCCTCTCCCCTCCTAACCATCCTCTTTTCACCTGCAACACAACCCACATTACTGTCCATAAAATGGGGGATTATCTTTTGCACACACTCTTTGTTATACATAGCATTTGCATCGGATAGAAGTATAATTTCACCTTTGCAAAGAGGAATCCCTTTATTCAAAACATTTACTTTACCAGACCGTGGTTCCATTTTTAGGAGTCTAATTTCAGGGTTAATACTTGCATATTTTTCCACAATTTCATTGGTCTTATCCGTAGAACCGTCAGATCCTACAACAATTTCAAACTCTAAATTCGTCCAGTCTAATTCTAATGAATTTTCTAGTTTTTGGGCTATTACTTTTTCTTCGTTATATGCTGCTATAAACAGCGAAACAGACGTAACCGGAGATATGGTAGAATTCGCCCTATCCATTTTGGGGAAAAATAATAAAATGCACGGATATATGATATAGGGGTAAATGATTAGAAAACCCAAAATAAACAAAATCAGCCAAACGTCCATCTTTAATCCTCACTAGGTTTAAATAAGAATTTTACAAAACGAGTCCCAGCTTTTATTAACCTCTTTCTTTCATCAGGATGCGTAATAAACTGCTTCATTTTTGATATAATGTACCGTGGACGCAAATAATATTTTCGACGTGCTTCATTACAAAATTCGACAAGTTCTGTACTAGAAGCCCCAGGCAACGAAATAACACAGCTATGAAGCCCATCTTCCGTAATCCATTTTGACCAATCTCTTGTCACTAGATAGTTATTTGATTCTGCCCAGCGATACGCATCTGTTCCTGGATATACCATCAATGGGAAAAATTGAGCCGTATCTGTATTAAGTTCAAGAGCCAAATTCAGAGTTTCCTGCATCGTCTCCTTTGTCTCTCCAGGATTTCCGACCATAAAACAACCATGAATCAATAGTCCTGCCTTATTAGCATTCTTTACATATTGTTTGGACCAATCCAAAAGTATTCCCTTATGCATCCGGTTAAGCACATTCTGATTGCCACTCTCGAAACCCGCAATCAAAAGGCGGCATCCGGCTTCTTTCATAAGTTTCATGGTCACATAATCCAAGGTTACACGTGCATTAACCCACCAGTTGAATTTTTTATTAAGACCTTTTTCTATCATTAAGCGACAGATTTCTTTTGTCCGTTCAAGATCAGCCGTAAACGTATCATCTTCGAATCCAATGGACTTTAATTCCGGGAAATTTTCTACCATGTATTCAAGTTCTTGAATGACATTTTCCGGGCTCCGAAGGCGATACTTTTTTCGGCCATGGAAGGTCTGAGGATAGACACAGAAAAAGCAATTATTCGGACAGCCACGACCAGTAAAAATGATCATCATCGGGTATTCGGCGGCAGAAAAGAAGTAATCTTTAGGATCGATGCCTTGTTCTTTATAGACCTTAGACACAAAAGGCAATGAATCGAGATCTTCAATAAACGGCCTGTCTTCATTATTAATGATTTGGTTGTCGGAATTTCTATATGTTAAACCTAGGATAGTCGAAAAATCGCAATTCCCTGCTTCTAAGTTATTGGCAAGTTCTCGTAACGTATATTCATATTCACGGCGCGCAATAGCATCGACTGCTTTATTAATGCCCATCGTTTCTTCGGGAAGTGCACTCGGATGAGTACCTACAAGTACTGCAAATATATTTGGAAAGAAATCCTTTACTTTTTCAGCGAAGAGACAGTCATTATAAATGCTAGGAGTTGACGTATTAATGACTATCATATCAGGCTTGAAATCTCTAATAATTTGAAGCGCCTTATCATCATTCATTTGGACAGCACAACAATCCATCAGCTTGCACTTATGCCCAGCTTCTTCTAAAACACCTGTTGCAGAAGCAAGCCAAGTAGGATAGTACAATGTCCCACTTTTTGTAATAGCCGGGCTTCTTTGATCTCTGGAAAATTTACCATATTCAACTTTAAAGGGCGGGTTAATCAAAACGATTTTCATTGTTTTACCTCTCCTTTTAGCATTTAATACTTAAAATAAAATGAATAACTTACCAAAGTAAAGATTAAACTTCTAGCAACCTGATAAACATATCCGATAAAAATAGTGCCAAGGATTCGCAGCGAACCGGTAGAACCCATTCTCTTACGTCTCAGGCACCATTTTGAAAATTTATCTATCAGGAATTAAGAATCAATTTTGCAGCAATTTGTGAAGTTAATGCAAAACGCCTAATCATTATACCATAAAAAGAAGCGCTTTTGGGGATTTTCGGCCCTTTTCCCTACTTTTTCATCATCGCCTTTTTTGATGGATAGCAGTCCAAAAATCTCATAATAGATAGACAAAAAGAGCCACAAAGTAGCGAGCTTCATAACTCTTTTGAAAGCGGTTTAGAGTTTGGTGACAAAGTCCTTCAAGTAGGAGGCAAAGTCATCTTTCAGGTCTTTGCGGCGCAGGCCATAGTCGACAACGGCTTTGAGGTAGCCCATTTTATCACCGACGTTATAGAAGTGGCCTTTCATGTTGTAGGCGTACATGGGCTCGTTGTGGCTCATAGCACGCAAG
>ENA-OPSS01000220-OPSS01000220.1-human-gut-metagenome-genome-assembly--contig:-NODE-220-length-8474-cov-1.218197_pt1 | contig 8474 bp, 3 predicted proteins | sample MGYA00241461_ERZ501914 | MGnify/ENA primary metagenome ERZ501914 (study PRJEB25962, sample SAMEA2042401) | human gut metagenome | biome: human gut; feature: human-associated habitat; material: faeces...
GCTCTTTACGGTGCTCGTGGTGCCAATGGTGTAGTTGTAATCACTACGAAGAATGGTAGTAAATCAGGTGGCAAGGCTACAGTGACTTTTGACAGTTATGTCGGTGTCAAAAAGATTGCAAACAAATTGGATGTACTTAATGCCGGTGAATTTGCCAGATTGGATTACGAACGTACATTGTGGAGAATGGGTACAGGAGATTCCGGTGCGGATGGTATGACCAAATGGGAAGAGAGATACGGTAAGTTCAGCGATCTCGCTTCCATATATAATGGTCGCAAGGGTATCGACTGGCAAGATGAAACCTTGGGTCGTAATGCTATTACTCAAAACTATCGTGTAGGTGTATCCGGAAAGACGGAGAAGATGAATTACAGTCTGGCTTACTCATACTACAACGAAGAAGGTGCTATGGTATACAGCGGTAGTAAAAAGCATAACATCTCATTCAACATGAATCATGAGATAAACAAATGGTTAACGGTAAATTCACGTATCAGTTACGACCAGATGCGTGTGGAAGGCATGGGTACATCAGAAGGTGGTGACCGCTTCAACAAGATGCAGCACATCTTGCAGTATCGTCCTACAGTAGGTATTATGGGGGTAGATGAAGATTTATTATACGGCGAAGATCCTCTGTTGGCAGATGATAATGGCAACGTTATGCAGAATCCGCTGATTTCGGCAGCAGAAGAGCTCAACGATAGGGAATGGCGTACTTTCCAGGCCAATGGTGGCGCTACCATTAAGCTGCTGAAAGGACTATCTTTCCGTAGTACGGTAGGTATGCGCTATCAGACTCGTCGTAATGATGTATTCTATGGTGATGAATCTATTACAGGTAAGCGTTCCAGTATTCAAGGTTCAATTACTAATTTGGAAAATAGCAGTTTTCAGACTTCCAATGTTTTGACCTATTCTTGGAAAAACAAAATTCATGACTTTACAGCCATTGCCGGACATGAATATGTGGAAAGATGGTCACGCAGCTTTTCTGCAAGTGCCAGTCAGTTCCCGAATGATGAAATAGGTTTGGGAGACCTCTCACTGGGTGTTCCGGGTGTTCCCACTTCCAGTGAAAACTACGATGACAAACTGCTTTCCTTCTTTGGACGTATAAACTACAACCTGATGGATAAATATCTTTTTACTGCTTCGGTCCGTGCTGACGGTTCTTCCAAGTTCGGTAAGAACAACAAGTGGGGGTATTTTCCGGCTTTCTCGGCTGCATGGCGTTTAGGCGAAGAAGAATTTATCAAGGATTTGGGAATCTTCTCCGACTTAAAATTCCGCATCGGTTATGGGCTTGCGGGTAACAATCGTATTGGCAGTTATCAAAGTCTTGCTCTTATGAATTCTGTTACTGCTGCCAATGGCAACGGTGCACAAGCTGGCTATGCTTCCCGTCAGGTGCCGAATCCCGATTTGAAATGGGAGGCAAATAAGACATTCAACATAGGAATTGATTTTGGTTTCTTGAACCAGCGTATCACATTCTCGCCGGAATTCTACATCAATCGCAGTAGCAACCTGCTGCTGAACGCCAAACTGCCTAACTCTTCCGGTTATACTAGTATGGTTATCAATGCAGGCGAAACTCAAAATTCGGGTGTGGATTTGACTATCAATACGGCAAATATCGTATCCAAAGATTTTACTTGGAACACTTCGGTTACTTTCTCCCACAACAAGAACAAGGTTAAGAAACTGACAGGTGAAGATGTACAGTTGTATCTGGCCAACTTTGGTTATAGCGGTGCGGGGGCATCCCATCAGATTGGAGTAAATCAACCGTTGGGACAATTCTACGGTTATGTGACTGACGGATTGTATCAGGTGGAAGACTTTAATTACGATGCTGCAACCAAAACTTATACATTGAAGGACGGTGTACCTTATCATGGCGACAAGAAGAATATCCAACCAGGTTACTGGAAATTTAAGAACGTGGACGGTAGTGAAGACAACCAAATTACTGAAAGCGATAAGACCATTATTGGTAATGCCTTGCCTGATTTCTATGGCGGTATCAACAATACTTTCAATTGGAAGGATTTCGACTTGAGCATCTTCTTTACTTACAGCTATGGTGCGGAAGTATTGAATGCTACCAAATTGACCAATACCAAGACTGCCCTTACTAATAAAAACGTTCTGTCGGTAGCCGATGAGGCTCATCGTTGGGTGACTATTAATGCCAATGGTGAACTGATTACGAATCCTGAAGAACTGGCAGCAGTGAACCGGGGAAAAACAATCGCTCATTTCGGTGATAACGGTTCCAACAACACCTACATTCATTCTTGGGCCATTGAAGATGCTTCTTATTTGAAATTGAGTAATATCACTTTAGGGTATACTTTCCCCAAGAAAGTGATAAATAAAATCGGCCTGACCAAATTGCGTTTGTATGCAACGGGCAATAATTTGTTTACATGGACTCCTTATACCGGTTTCGATCCGGAAGTATCTACCATGAGTAGCGCATTGACTCCCGGTGTCGATTTCGGTGCTTACCCCAGAAGCCGCTCTTTCGTATTTGGTGTGAACGTAGCATTTTAATTAGAATTAAAAAAGGGAATAATAAGATGAAAAACAAAATGATATATGCGCTTGGCGCAATGATGCTTGTAGGGGTTACTTCTTGTGACCTGACTGAAAAGCCCAGCTCATTCTACGAGAAAGATACTTATTTCGTGACAGAAGGAAAAGCCCAGATGGCTGTAGTCGGAATCTATGACTGTCTTGAAACTACAGACTATTATGGACAAAATATCATGCCGTTCTTTGGGTCGGACGATATGTTCATGGTGCGTGGAACCGGTTCGGACGGAACTCGCCGTGACATATCCCACTATCTGTACAATGCTTCTAATACTTGGATTGCCAGTGTATGGAGATGTGCTTACCAAGCTCTCGACCGTGCCAATGTAGCTATTGCCAGCATTGAGGCAATGCCGGGTTTTGCAGAAAACAAAAATCTACAGGAAATTAACGGACAAGCTCGATTCCTCCGTGCCTACATAGCTTTCGACCTGGTGAAATTCTTTGGTGATGTACCGTTCAGCACGGAATATACGAATGGTTTTGCTAATACATCCAAACCTCGTACCGACCGTGAGCTGATTTATGACCAGATCATCGAAGATTTGAACTATGCAAAAACATATTTGAAATCAGGTCGTGAAGTGGCTTCTTCTGAAATACCTTGTAGCGGCGCTGCCCGTACTTTACTGATGCGTGTCTATTTGCAACGCGCTGGTTATAGCCTGAACCGTTCATCGCGTCAATTGACCCGTCCGGATGATACTGCCCGAAAGGGATATTTTGAAGCGGTGATTAAAGAATGGGAAGCTCTAAAGGCTGAAGGCTATCATGATTTTTATGCAGGTGGTTATGAGCAACTGTTTAAGAACTATTCTCAGCTGATATTGGACAATCAGGAATCTCTTTGGGAAATTGCTTTCGAACCCAACCAAGGTTTGAAGGACAATGCCGGTGTGTGGGCAACTTACAACGGGCCACTTGTAGATGCTCCGGGAAGTTATCCCGGCACAAGCAGTTATATGGGACGTGCCAATGCTTTCTTTGTGGTATTACCATATTGGAAGTCTTTCTATGAGTCAAATGAGGATGGAAGCATAAAGGATATACGTCGTGACGTGAATTTCGTGGACTATGCTATCAAGTGGAATAAAAATAAAGAAACTCAGGAAAAATCGCATACTTCTGCCGATATCAACAAAAATCTGAACAGATATCCGGGCAAATGGCGCAGAGAATGGATGGCTCCGGGTTTTGTGGATCCCAACAATACAGGCGTCAATTATGCTCCGTTGCGTTATGCCGATGCTGTTCTGATGGCAGCTGAAGCTTATAACGAAATCGGCAACACAACCGAAGCATGGAAATTATTGAATGACGTCCGTGTACGTGCCGGTGCTACTCCTATAAGTACAGCCAATTATTCAAGCTTGTTGAAGGCTCCGAAATTGTATGATTTGCCATTTATTCCGGATGGTGATGATGCCGGCAGATTCCGTACAGCATTGTATTGGGAACGTGCTTTTGAACTTTGCTACGAGGGTCAACGTAAATATGATCTATTGCGCTGGGGTATTCTGGAAGCATCTTTAAAAGCTGCTCAGAACTATATGGAATCATGGATTCCGGGACCAGATGAATATATAACGGATGCTGCACGTAAAGATTGGAATCCGGTGAAATGGGCTAAGTCCAATTACGTAGCAGGCCACAATTTTACCACAGGCAAGCATGAACTTTACCCCATTCCATTGGCCGAAATCCAATCGAACGCGGCTTTGAATGGAGAAAACAATCCGGGATTTGAGTAATTTCATTTTCTGGGTATGAACTGACAATGGATGGAGAAAGTATAAACATCTTACTGTTTCTCCATCCTTGTATGTAAGGATGATAATTTGAGCAGATATAACCTATAGAATATGCATATATTTATGAAGAAATTTTTATTATTTTGTTACGCAGTTGCTACATTGCAGGGATTCTCTGGCTGTTCACCCAGTCAACCAAAGGAAGATTACGGCTGGTTGAAAAACGCGATAGACACTTCTGTGCAACAACTGGAAAAAACAGTGGCCGATGTAGGGGATTCAGTCCTGTTACCCCGCTCCATCTGGACGGGATACGATATGGATTTTCTCTGTAGCCAGTTACAAAGAGAGCCTGTAACTTTTAAAGACTCCTTGCGGATGAAACCTGTGAAAGATGCCTTGGGAAGCCGTAGATATTGCAGTTCCATCTATGATTGGACAAGCGGTTTTTTCCCCGGAAACTTGTGGTACGCATATCAGTTGACTGGTATAGAAGACTTGAAAAAAGATGCGGTGAAATTTACGAATTACCTATATCCGTTGAAAGATTATAAAGGTACACACGATATCGGATTCATGGTGAATTGCAGTTATGGTAATGCGCACCGTCTGTCTCCTGCCGACACTATCCGTCAGATATTGGTACAGACTGCTGATAATTTGTGCGGTCGTTTCGACTCGAACATAGGCTGTATCCGTTCCTGGGATTTTGGGAAGTGGAATTTCCCTGTGATTATTGATAATATGATGAATCTGGACTTATTGTTTTACGTCAATCATCTTACGAATGATTCCAAGTATAAAGAAGTCGCATTGAGACATGCTGAGACAACAATGAAAAACCACTTTAGAAACGATCATTCATCCTACCACGTAGTAAGCTACAATAACGATGGCAGCGTAGAAATGAAATGTACACATCAGGGGAAAAATGATGATTCCTCATGGGCGCGCGGACAAGCTTGGGGAGTATATGGATATACATCCTGTTATCGTGAGTCGAAAGATGCAGCCTTCTTACAGCAAGCCCAAAATATCGCGGCATTAATCATGGAACGTGTAAAGACTGACGATGCGATTCCTTTGTGGGACTACGATGCCCCGAACACACCGGAGACGCCTCGTGATGCATCCGCCGCTTCTGTCACAGCTTCTGCCTTGATAGAACTCAGTACTCTTGTAGAGGATGGACAAGTCTATTTTGATTATGCAGAGAAACTACTCAAGTCTCTCTCTTCCGATGCTTACTTGGCAAAAGTCGGCACCAACCAGGGATTTATTCTGATGCACTCTACAGGTTCATTGCCTAATGGTTCTGAAATTGATACACCTATCAATTATGCCGATTATTATTATCTGGAGGCTTTAGTCCGATATATGCAAGTAAAAGGAATTGATTATAAATCGCTATAAACGAAATTAATATACCATGAAGATAACAAAGTATATTCTTAGCTTTATTTTTCTGTTGGTTGTATTATGTGCGGAAGCACAGCAGTTGCGGAAGGAAGCTTTCGGCTTGCTGAATCTGGATTATCCGGGATTGGAAAAAGTAAAAGCTGCATGTGCTCAACAACAATGGGACGAAGCAGCCCAAGCTTTATTGGATTATTACCGCCAGCGTACCGGTATAGGGCATCCCGATATCGATATGAAGAATATCAAAATATCCAAGGAAGAACAAAAATGGGCTGATGATGCCTTGGAACATACATTTTTTGTACACAAAGGATATCAGCCTTCCTATAATTATGGCAAAGATATCAACTGGCAATATTGGCCGGTACAGGACAATGAGTTGCGTTGGCAATTGCATCGCCACAAATGGTTCACCCCAATGGGTAAGGCATATCGAATCTCTGGAGACGAGAAATATGCCAAAGAATGGGCATACCAATATATGGATTGGATTAAAAAGAATCCTCTGACAGAGGTAGAGAAAGAAGAATACGAACTGGTCAGCGCAGGCGAGGTAAAGGGAAATGCGGAAAATGTACGTTTTGCATGGCGTCCTCTGGAGGTGAGCAACCGTTTACAGGATCAAACGCTGCAATTTCTGTTGTTCGTTTCTTCGAAGGCCTTCACGCCGGAGTTCTTGACTGAATTTCTGATTAATTATCACCGGCATGCACTGCATATTCTTGGCAATTACTCGGATCAGGGTAACCACTTGTTGTTTGAAGCTCAGCGAATGGTGTATGCAGGTGCGTTTTTCCCCGAATTTAAGGAAGCAGGCGAATGGCGAAAAAGTGGGATAAGCATTTTGAACCGCGAAATTAAAAAACAAGTCTATCCGGATGGCGGTCAATATGAATTGGACCCACATTATCATCTGGCGGCAATCAACATTTTCTGCAAGGCTTTGCGCATGGCGGATGTTAATGGCTTCCGTCAAGAATTTCCCACCGGATACGTGAATACGGTCAAGAGTATGATTGAATTTTATGCCAACATTTGTTTTCCGGATTACAGCAATCCCTGTTTCAGTGATGCCAAGTTGGGAGACCGTCCGGCAGAAATCCGTAATTATCAGGATTGGCTCAAGCTATTTCCTGATTGTGAGTGGATTCGTTATTATGCCACAGAAGGTCGTGAAGGCACTCCCTTGCCCAACCTTTCTCACGGTGCGCTGACTTCCGGTTTCTTTACTTTCAGAAACGGCTGGAAACAGGATGCTACCGTAATGGTTGTAAAGGCCGGTCCCAAAGGGGAATGGCACTGCCAGCCGGACAATGGAACTTTTGAGTTTTGGTTCAATGGCCGGAATCTCTTCCCGGATAGTGGCTCCTACGTCTATGCCGGTGATGATAAAGTAATGAAACTTCGTAATTGGTTCCGCCGGACAAGTTCTCACAATACGTTGACATTGGATGGGAAAAACCTGCAAACAACCCAGTCTGTCACCAAACTATGGAAGCCCGAAGGCAATGAGCAGATTCTGGTGACTGAGAATCCGCATTATGATGGTTTGAAACACAGACGTTCTGTTTTCTTTGTAGACCAATCTTATTTTGTAATTGTAGATGAAGCCGTGGGAAACGCCCAAGGAGTAGTGAATCTGAACTACCATTTGTGTGAAGGTACTGTAAATATAGACAGAAAGAATAATATGCTGACTACAGTTTATGACGGCCCAAGCAACGTGAAACTGCAATGCTTTGCCGAGAAGAAAATTTCAATGAAAGAAAAAGAAGGCTGGCGTTCAACTGCCTATCGTTTACGAGTACCCCGTACAACTGTATCTTTTGATATAGATAAAAAGGATTCGGACGCTGTACGTTACATAACTATTCTTTATCCGTCGAAAAATACAGCTTCCTTCCCTATATTCAAAGCTAAGTTCCTGAACAAGGCATTTGACGAAAATGGGGTGAAAATAGAAATATCTGTTGGCGGAAAGAAACGTCAATTGGAATATAAACTATAATAACCCGTTGGCGGAATTAATTCATTACCGCTGCGGAATGACTGCAATGATACTTTAATGGTTTGTTGTAATATATTGAAGGTATGAATCTGCTTTGTAATATTTTGATTATCAGTACCTATTGGATGCATTGCATTCAGTATACGATTGAACCCTATTCAGTATACGACTGAATGGCATTCAATATACGACTGAATTAGGTTCAGTATGCTGCTATTTCTTGCATCTGTATTATTTGTAAGGAATGCAGATTGCTGTTCCGTACCTTATTGCAGTTCACAATCGTCCGGATTTTCTTAAATTCCGCCAACGGGTTATAAAAGATTTTTATAATGAATCGTTTATCATACATATTTCTGCCTTTGACTGCCATCGGAATGTCCGCTTGCAGTTCCGGCAAAGAGGAAGTGAAACGTCCGAATATCATCTTTATGATGACGGACGACCATACTACGCAAGCTATGTCATGTTACGGTGGACGTTTCCTTCAGACTCCCAACATGGATAGGATTGCCAATGAAGGTGTTCGTATGGACAATTGTTATGCGGTCAATGCTTTATCCGGCCCGTCAAGAGCTTGTATCCTAACGGGCAAATTCAGCCACATCAATGGATTCACAGACAATGCCAGCACTTTCGATGGTAACCAACAGACCTTCCCTAAATTGTTGCAGGCCGCCGGTTACCAG
>ENA-OPSS01000241-OPSS01000241.1-human-gut-metagenome-genome-assembly--contig:-NODE-241-length-8078-cov-1.383024_pt1 | contig 8078 bp, 9 predicted proteins | sample MGYA00241461_ERZ501914 | MGnify/ENA primary metagenome ERZ501914 (study PRJEB25962, sample SAMEA2042401) | human gut metagenome | biome: human gut; feature: human-associated habitat; material: faeces...
CTGCCCATCTGGGCATTGCTTTACAAAAGGCGGGGTGTCTTATCTTGCAGGTATACAGCCGTACAGAGGAATCTGCTTCTGCATTGGCTGCCAGACTTTCAATAGACTACACTATTGTGCCGGACGAGATACGTCGGGATGCCGATTTGTATATTGTAGCGCTGAAAGATGCAGTTTTGCGACAATTGGCTCCTGTATTGGTGAAAGGAAGGGAGCAGGCCTTGTTTGTACATACGGCGGGTAGTATGTCTATGGATTTATGGAAGGGATTGGTAAAACGCTATGGGGTACTTTATCCTATGCAGACTTTTAGCAAGCAGCGTGAAGTGGATTTCAATACTGTACCTTTTTTTATAGAAGCATCTGCTCCGGCAGAAGTGGAATTGCTGCGTATGGTGGCAGTTCGTCTCAGTCCTAAAGTGTATGAAGTGACTTCCGGGCAACGTAGGTATTTGCATCTGGCGGCAGTCTTTGCTTGTAATTTTGCAAACCATATGTATGCATTAAGTTCACATATACTGGAAAAGCAGGGGATTCCTTTTGAAGTGATGCTTCCGCTGATAGACGAAACTGCCGGCAAAGTACATGAACTTTCTCCCACACAGGCGCAGACAGGTCCGGCTGTACGCTACGATGAAAACGTAATAAGCAAACATTTGGAGATGTTGGCGGATGAGGAGTCTTTGCAGGAATTGTACGAAAAGATAAGTAAAAGTATTCATAATCTCCCTTTGTCTGTCATTCAGGCAAATAAAGAGGGAAAGAACTCATAAGTGGTATGATAAACTATGATTTAAAGAAAATAAAGGCATTGGTATTTGATGTAGATGGGGTATTGAGTGCGGAAACTATTTATTTGCACCCCAATGGTGAACCCATGCGTACGGTTAATATCAAGGATGGGTATGCATTGCAGTTGGCTGTGAAATGCGGGCTGCATGTTGCCATCATTACCGGTGGAAATACCGAGGCGGTGCGTAAGCGTTATGAGGGGCTGGGTATCAAAGATGTCTATCTGGCTGCTGCGGTGAAGACCCGGGAGTATGCCCATTTGAAGGAAAAATATGGATTGCAGGATGAGGAGATACTCTATATGGGCGATGATATTCCCGATTATGAAGTGATGCGTTTGTGTGGGCTGCCTTGTTGTCCTGCTGATGCGGCACCTGAGATAAAGGAAACAGCTGTTTATATTTCTCATCGTAACGGGGGATATGGATGTGGCCGTGACGTGGTGGAACAGGTCTTGAAGGCTCAAGGAAAATGGATGGCTCATGAAAAGGCCTTCGGGTGGTAATGAAATAAAGAAAAGTTATGTTGGAAAATTTAGAAAAATATAAAATAATCCTTGCTTCCAATTCTCCTCGCCGCAAAGAATTGTTATCCGGCTTAGGTATAAAATATGAAGTAAAAACACTACCCGGCATAGAGGAAACCTATCCGGATACATTGAAAGCAGAGGAAATCCCTTTGTATATAGCTTGCGAGAAGGCGGCTGCTTACCGGAATACCATGCATCCGGACGAATTGATTATTACTGCCGATACCATTGTATGGTTGGATGGTGTAGTCATGGGCAAGCCTCATAACGAGGATGATGCACGGCAAATGTTGTGGAAGCTTTCCGGCAAGACCTATCAGGTGATAACCGGAGTTTGTCAGACTACCGTCGGGGCTCAGCGAAGTTTTTCAGCTGTGACAGAAGTAACGTTTGCAGAATTGTCCGATGAGGAGATCGATTATTATATCCGGGTTTACAAGCCGATGGATAAGGCTGGTTCTTATGGTATACAAGAGTGGATAGGTTTCATTGGTGTCCGTGGTATTTCAGGTAGTTACTTCAATGTGATGGGGCTTCCTGTACAGCGCCTGTACACGGAACTGAAAAAACTATAAGTCAGTATGTGAACAGTAGGGGCCGTGTTTTTGTTATTTATATGAACTATAAATGGAAAAACAATTATGGCTTATAAAATAGCTTTTTACGACACGAAACCCTACGACGAACGCTCGTTTACGGAGGCTAATGAGAAGTTTGGCTTTGATATCAGGTATTACAAAGGCCATTTGAATATGAATAACGTGGTGTTGACCAAAGGAGGGGATGTGGTTTGTATCTTCGTAAACGATACGGCTGATGCCGAAGTTATCCGGGCAATGGCGGATAATGGTGTTAAACTGCTGGCTTTAAGATGCGCAGGTTATAATAATGTGGATTTAGCGGCAACGGCAGGTAAGATGAAAGTGGTACGGGTACCGGCTTATTCACCTTATGCCGTTGCCGAATTTACGGTGGCGTTGATGTTATCACTCAACCGCAAGATTCCCCGTGCTACAATGCGGACACGTGACGGGAATTTCTCCCTGCACGGGCTTATGGGATTTGATATGCATGGCAAGACTGCCGGAATTATCGGTACGGGTAAGATTGCCAAGATTTTAATTCAGATATTACGTGGATTCGGTATGAATGTTCTTGCATATGATCTTTATCCCGATTACAATTTTGCCCGTGAACATCAGGTGGTTTATTGTACTTTGGATGAACTTTATCATAGTTCGGATATCATCTCCCTGCATTGTCCTTTGACAGAACAGACAAAGTATCTGATTAATGATTATTCCATCAGTAAAATGAAAGACGGAGTGATGATTATCAATACGGGGCGTGGGCAGTTGATTCACACCAATGCCTTGATAGAGGGACTGAAGACTAAAAAGGTAGGATATGCCGGTCTGGATGTATACGAGGAAGAAGAGCCTTATTTTTATGAAGATAAGTCCGACAAGATTATTGATGATGACACTTTAGCCCGTCTTTTGTCTTTCAACAATGTGATTGTGACTTCTCATCAGGCATTCTTTACCAAAGAAGCAATGACGAATATTGCTCATACTACTCTGCAAAATGTGAAAGACTTTGCTGAAAGTAGATCTTTGGTGAACGAAGTAGCGGTGGGGAGAGTCTAATCTCCCCTGTAGTAATATAATAAGGAGTTGCGGGCTATAAAGTCCGCATTCTTTTGAACCAGTTCCCTTTCACCAAATTCGGGGAATTGTGCATCGGGGATATAGTGGTTGTTTATTACATATTCCATCAGGTCCGGTGGGCATTTGGTCGGGATAGTAAGCAGGCTGAATGCCTCTTGGGCAGCCGTTGCGGCATCATACATCGGGTTAAGAGGGTCACTGATGTATTTGCATATATCTTTCGCCAGTAGAATACCTTTTTCGGAATTCACCATCATGATGAAATCCTTATGTTCCTTCATTTGGGGCAAAGTGTGATTGGAATCGTCCGGCCATTGTAATACTTGGGTAAGGAAACGGTGTAGTTCCTTATATCCTTCCAGATATACGATACGGGCACCGTTTGTGCCTTGCGTGAACAATTGATAGGTATGGTGGTTCCTTTCCTTCATTTCATCCGATATTTCGGGAATGGCAGGGTATAGTCCTTCTATCTCTTCCCAACATTCGGTTTCTCCGTTGGTCAGCAGGTCAATCCATTCATGAAGAAACAGGGCAAGGGGGCCACATGGAATGATGAATTTGTCGGTTTCTGTAACCTGTGCAATATATTCTTGTACAGATGGTTCTGTGAGATAAGTATGTCCGAACAGCCAGCGTAGTTTATGGTTTGCGTTCTCTTTTCCTTTGAAGTCCATAAAGAAATCCTGTAACGTGTCATTGGCGGGAGCCGTTTCATACTCTTCATCCAATATCCGGAAAAATGAATGCGAGGTTTCTTCGATATTCCTGTCCATCGGATTGATATACGGATGTTTATATGGAGCCTTCTCTAAAGTGTTCCAAATGATGAAGCGGATATCTTCTTCATTGATCTCATCTTTTATATAATCCGGCCGGATGGTATAGAAAGGAAGTGACGTATCATATAGTTCCAGATGTTTTTTGATGAATGCTTGCCATAGACCTAAACCTGAAATGACATCTTCAAAATAGGCAGCGGTGTAAAGACATAATTTCTTTTTTATGGATTCGGGAATCTCTCTTATCGTACAAGTGGAGTATAATCGGTTAGCCAGATCGACAAAATATCTGTCTGTAGCCTGTTGTTGGATGTAAGGATGGATAGCCAACCAATCTTTTATGTATAATTTTATGGTTTGCATATTAGTTTATTTGAATTATTTTTATTGCAAAGATATTCCTTTCATTGTAAAAAGGAAGGAGAATATCGGGATATTTACTTTATCTTTGCAATATTCTAACTTTGAAATACCTATAAAAATGGAAATAGATTTAACAACTCCTGCTTTATTATTTTCTGCCATATCGCTGATTATGTTGGCATATACTAATCGTTTTCTTTCATACGCTCAATTAGTGCGTACGTTGAAGGACCAATATCGTGAGAATCATTCGGCTGTGACAGCAGCACAGATTGCTAATCTCCGCAAGCGTCTTTATCTGACACGTGCCATGCAGGTGACAGGTATCGGAAGTTTGTTGCTTTGTGTGGTCAGTATGTTTTTAATGTATATACAGTTCTACCTTATATCCGTATATATTTTTGGACTGGCGCTTGTGCTGCTCATTATTTCTTTGGGGATTTCTGTGCGCGAGATTTATATTTCGGTCAAGGCGCTGGAATTGCATCTAAGCGATATGGATTCCTGATTTATTTTTTTGAAAAGATATTTATCATAAAGGAACAGGTTGCCAGTGTGATACCTGTTCCTACTACTCCCTGCCATCCAAACCAGTGCCAAAATATTCCGGCAAGAAGTGTACCTATGGAACCGCCAATAAAATAGGTCGTCATAAAAATGGTGTTGATACGGTTGGCCGCCTTCGGGCTAAGAGAGAAAATCGTAGTCTGATTACTCAATTGGATGCATTGCATGCCTATATCTATGATAAAAATTCCGATGATGATTCCCACATAGGAGTTCTGACCGGAATAAAGCGAGAACCACGCTGAAAATATCAAACCACAACCGATGTAATTCAGTCGTTTGTCTCCCAAATCCTGTACATAGTTTCCTATATACGAGGCGGTGAGAGCTCCTGCTATGCCGCATAATCCCAATAACCCTACAATGTTGTTTCCCGCAAAAAAAGGGGCTTGTTCCATCTTAAATGCCAATGAAGTCCATAGAGCAAGAAATGAGCCGAAAGCAATTCCGGCACGTAAGGAAGAAATACGCAACTGGGGGTATTCCATAACCAATGAAAACAAGGATTTCATCAGATCACTGTATCTGCCTTTGAAATTACACGGCATGTCGGGTAGTACACGCATGATGATGATGACACATATCACCATCATCCCGGCTGCCACAAAGAAAATGAACCGCCATCCTAAATATTCACCGATAATTCCGCTTACTACGCGCGAGGCCAGGATACCTGTCAGCAATCCCGATACAATCATACCTACATTTTTTCCCTTGGTTTCGGGAGTGGAAAATTGGGCAGCTATGGGGATAAAGATTTGTGGCATCACCGAACAAATGCCGGTCAGTAGAGAGGCAAATAAAATGAGATGGATATAGGGAGTCAGTGCGATGGTTAGTAATGAAACGACCAGGACTGTGAAATTGATTAGAATAATGGTTTTCCTTTTAAATAAATCTCCCAAAGGAATAATGAACAGCAATCCGATGGCATAACCTATTTGGGTAATCATTGCTATCAGGTTGGCGGTGAACTCGGATGTTTGGAGATCACGGCTGATGCGGTTTAATAAAGGTTGGTTATAATATAAATTGGCAACGGAGATTCCCGCAATAATTGCTAGCGTCCAAAGTAAGGAGGCAGGTAGTCCTTGGTTTTCTTTTAATTCTTGTTTCATGCTGCAAAAGTAGTAATTTCATGAAAATCATGTTATCTTTGTAAAGAAGAAAAATGGGAATGAAAATGAAGAATTGGATAAAAACGGTCTGTTTTCTGCTTTGGACCTGTGTAATGTGTACGGCGTGTATTGATGATGATGTGGAGGAAGGTACTGTTGATTTACAAACAGGAGAGAGCATTCCTGTTTTCTCTGTGGTAATGGATGATGGACAAATAATAACTTCCGAAACTCTGAAAGGAGAGGTTTCTTTGATTGTGTTTTTTCATACGGGGTGTCCGGACTGTCGGAAAGAACTTCCTGTGCTGCAAAAAATATATACGGATTACGGTCGAAGAATCCGGATGGTTTGTATTAGCAGGGAAGAGAGCTCGGCAGAGATTGTCCGTTATTGGGACGAAAATCATTTGACCTTGCCCTATTCGGCCCAAGAAAACCGCACGGTATACTATCAGTTTGCTAAATCGGGAATACCTCGTGTTTATGTCATAGATAAAGAGTTGGTTATCCGTAGTGTTTTCACGGATAACCCGTTGGCAAGTTATGAAGATTTGGCTGAGGCTATAACCGCCAGTTTGTAATTTTAGGCATGGTATTTTAATTTATATTATTTCTTTTGTGGATGGTGTATGTTTATAGCATACTTTTCCCTCTTCATCTTTAGGGATAATGAATGTGGTTGATGAAGATATTGGTGATGGAGTATCTTGATGTTTATTGTGTTGGCTTTTTGAAAAAAGTTCCTTTATTGTCTTTAATCTCTATCATTCCATTATCGGCATCAAATAGGAAAGGAGGAAAGCTGAAAAATATGTATATTTCAGTATCTTTTAATTTATAGAGTTTGGGAGTTATTTTTTTGCTGACACCAGATGGGAATACTTGGTCATCCATTTCGGTGAGGATATAATAATCTGCTCCCTCCCTCAATACATTTTTGCTAATCTTGGCTTCTGCTTTTGATTTGGCAATAATATAGAATCCCTCTATATCATATTTTTCCCAATTTTTATACTCTTGTCCAAGCACCATACTTATGTTTAAACATAAAACCAGTAGTAATAATATTCTTTTCATATCTATCTGTTTTTAAGGTTATTCCAAGTTGGTATCACAAATATAAGAATTCTTATTGGTTTTTTCAAGGAATAAGAAAGAAAAATAGAGAGTGGAATTTTAAAGAAAAGTAATTCCTATCCATATCAGAACTCCTGCTATTAGAACAATGCCTAACATGATTAATTTTATTTTGAAGAGCTGGTGGGTTTCCGCTTCTTCTTTTTCTTGCGTTTTTATTCTGATCTCTTCTAATTGCTCAAGGGATAGATGGGAGGAGTGCCCTTTTTTGTTCAAATCAATCAGTCGGTTTCTAGTTTCATTCAAGCGTTCCTTTCCTGCCTTTCGTAGTTCACGATTTTCTTTATCTCTTCTCATCATGTTATTGATGCAACCTAAAGTACCCATAATCTAACTGTTTAATTTGAATTCATTTTCACAAATATAGTGTTTTTTGCAGTTGCTTTTCTTCATTTGCTAATTTAATATTTGAAGGATAGATATTACTTAATAAACCTGATGTGCCTTGACTGCCGGATATAAATATTCTGCCAATGGATTTGTAATATAAAGTTGTATGCCATTATGCTTTCATACCATTGCTTATGGGGTAATATGTTGATAATGAACTGTATTTATATGGCGTGGCATTTTCCCCATTGAAATAGGTAAAAAGTAGATGTATTTATCTTATCATTGAAAAAAAATGTGAATATAAAGTTTAGGTGAAAGTGATTTTATTTGTAAATTGTATACCGTCATGTAGGTATCTCCGATCTATGTATAATTTAGTATATACCTAGAAATGGGGATTGTGCCGAGCTTTTATGAATTGTAATTTTGCAAACCAATAGAGAATGAAATGATTTGTAAGATTGCATATATTTTTTTATTTATAATTTGTAGCAATGTGTCTCTTTTATGGGGGCAGACATTTGTATTTCGGGGAACTGTACTGGATGAGCAGACTCATAAAGCGTTGGATTACGCTACAGTTCAATTGTTTGTGGATAAGCAGATTGTTTATGGGGGAATAACAGATGCGAATGGACATTTTGAACTTCTACATATCCATCCTGGAACTTATCGGGTTATTGTATCCTATTTAGGATATGATTCTACAGAAAAAGAAGTGAAGGTCATTGGGGATATTTCAGCAATCTTTTATTTAAAACCTTCGGTCATGGCGCTGAACGAGGTA